>Ga0075446_10000058_pt1 | contig 39618 bp, 32 predicted proteins | sample CoawatmetaG05DNA_FD_71590 | JGI IMG/M metagenome (GOLD analysis project Ga0075446, IMG submission 71590) | Marine microbial communities from the West Antarctic Peninsula - Coastal water metaG058-DNA | ecosystem: Environmental > Aquatic > Marine > Coastal | place: Atlantic Ocean: West Antarctic... | reverse complement strand
AAGTTCTATCGTCCGGATCGTTGGAGTCGTGAGCAAATTCTTGAAGAGCATGAATTCTGTTTTCAGCTGGTGGATCAGGAATTGCCCGTGGTGCCACCCTGGTGTGACGCCAGCGGCAATAGTCTGAGTGAGTTCGGAGGCTTTAGCTTTGCGTTGTTTCAGCGTAAAGGCGGTCGCGCGCCGGAGCTGGATAATCTCGACAACTTATTTATTCTCGGCCGCTTGATGGGTCGCATTCACGGCATCGGCGCGACCAAGCCGTTTAAATATAGGCCCAAGTTAAATAGCAAAGCCTTTGGCTGGAATTCCTATAAGCTGATAAGCGAACAGTTTATTCCCGAAGGCCTGCGTCCGGCCTACGATTCTCTGGCCTTGGATATTATGAAAAAAGTTGAGGAGATTCTGGCGGATTACGGCGAGATTAATCATATTCGTGTCCACGGCGACTGCCACTCTGGAAATATTCTGTGGCGCGATGACAATCCCCATTTTGTCGATTTTGACGACGCCCGCATGGCGCCAGCGATCCAAGATTTATGGATGCTACTGTCTGGGGACCGTCAGGAGCAAACCCTGCAAATTGCCGAGCTAGTGGAAGGTTATAGCGAGTTCTATGACTTTGATGTGCGCGAGCTAAAGCTTATTGAAGTGATGCGAACATTGCGGATTATGCACCACAGTGCCTGGATCGCTAAGCGTTGGACAGACCCGGCTTTTCCCCGGGCCTTTACCTGGTTTAATACGCCGCGCTATTGGAGCGAGCATATTCTGCAGCTGCGCGAGCAGTTTGCCGCGCTACAGGAACCGCCAATTCAATTGATGCGTTAGAACCTTTTATGGCGGGCCGTCTGCTTTCGACTGGTAGCTACCAGCTGTAATTAACGCCTATGGTCAGCTGGTTGTCGGAAGAGCGCGTCCCCAGTGGAGGCTGATTATCATAGGTCCACTCCAGCTTGAGCTCGGTAAACAGATTTGCCACCACCGGCACTTTTAACCCGATGTCGGCATTGAGTTCCGAATCACTCATATCGGTCAGGGCTATCAACAGTCCATGGCGATGGAAAATCTCCATGTTGTTGCCCAGCATACGTCGATAGTCCGCTGCCCAACTCCAGGTAAGGCGACTGTCTGAGGTTTGATCTGTTAAGTCTTCACTGATCCACAGAAAACCGGTCTCTGCTGATAGCGAGGTGATTTCCGAATCCCAAAACTGGCGACCTATTGCGCTACCTACAGAGTAGAACTGATCGATCAAGCGGTCATCATTGGCTCCCCAAGACAGGTCGTTACTCCAGAACCACTTATCCTGGAAAAACCAATCGACACCGTAGCCGAGGTCATATTGTTCTGCGGGTCTTGAGCCGTCGAGGCTATGGCTTTCAAAATTGATTTCAGAACTATGGCGAAAATCACCGTCACGCCACTCCACATCGCCGTCGAGATCCCAGTCTTCACGTTTGATATTGCCGCTGGAATAGCCGCCAGTAAAGGACAGGTCGCCATTGTAGGTGTTGCTAAATATTACTGCAGTGGGGGCATCTAGGGCTGCGCCATTAAGGGTCTCAATGCGCACCTTGTCTATGGCCAACAGACCAAAGTTGTCTGACATCCAAAGCACCTGATCCTCGGTTTTTTCCTGCATTGTTCCGTTAATCACATCGCCATTGGTCAATGCCAGTTGATCGGCGAGGCTGACTGCGGACGATGAGAGTAAAACTAGGCTAAAAAACGATCTTATAGCCGAAGACATGTGCTGCATAAACAACTCCTGTAATAGTGGTGAGGGCTGGCTCGAGGTCCTTTTTATGGGCCGGTATTTTACACTTTTAAATCTTGTGGTCATTAGTTGTGAAAATATCTTTATCTTTTTGCCTGTTCATCAGTAAAATGCCGGTCTAGAGACTGTGGTCTTAAAGACCGTCTTGAGCATGGTCTTGATTTTATTAATTTTATTGAAGCGTTTCGGGAGAGAACTTAATGAGCGAGTTTCCAGCAGAATTGAAATACGCCAGCAGTCACGAGTGGACTAGATTGGAAAGCGACGGTAGCGTTGTTGTCGGGATTACCGACCACGCTCAGGATGCCCTTGGCGATGTGGTTTACATAGAGCTGCCCGAAGTGGGCGCCCATGTTGACGCCGGTGCTGAAGTTGCGGTGATTGAGTCGGTGAAAGCGGCCTCGGATATTTACTCTCCGGTTACAGGTGATGTCACCGAAATTAACCCGGCCCTTGAAGATGAGCCAGAAGCGGTAAACAGCTCGCCCTACGGCGATGGTTGGTTATTCCGCGTTATGCCTACAGATGCAGCTAGCATGGGCGATCTGATGGATGCCGATGCTTACGCGGCCTCTGTAGAAGAGTAAGTTATAAAAGAAACAATAGCGTAAAGCGGACCAGGCATTTTGCCAGTTGCTTAAATCCCGGCTCTAAACAGGTCGGGGTTTTTTATGCCTGGCTCGAATGCCCTGCTAGACGGTTCTGCTCGAATGCTTTTAATCCCGCAGCGAGATAATCTGCCAGTGTTTTTCTTCAGCGACTTCTTGTAGTGCCGGGCAGGGATCTACAGCCACCGCATGGTCAACTTCCAGCAGCAGGGGCAGATCATTGATCGAGTCGCTGTAAAACCAACTGCCTTCAAGTGTCTCACTCTGCTCTTTAAGCCAGACATTGAGTCGCACTACCTTGCCTTCTTTATAGGTGGGCACACCCTCAACCTTGCCGCTATAACGGCCGTCGACGATTTGCGCATCCGTAGCCAAAATCTCAGTCACGCCGAAGCTGTGGCAGATTGGCTCGACAATAAAGCGATTGGTGGAGGTAATAATCAATAGTCGATCGCCAGCGTCGCGGTGCTGTTGCAGCAGAGCCTGAGCTTTAGCCAGTTGCATGGGTTCAATGACCTGCTCCATAAAGCGCTTATGCAGTTCAGCCAGCTCCGCCATGGACATTTCAGTCAATGGCTGCAGAGAAAATTCTAAATAGGCAAAAATATCCAAACTACCGGCGACGTAATCAGCGTAGAATTGGTCGTTCGTTTTCTTAAACTGCTGGGCATCAACAAGTTGCTCAGAGACTAAAAATTCGCCCCAGCTGTGATCGCTGTCACCAGAGATCAATGTGTTGTCGAGGTCGAAAATAGCCAGTGCCATAACTTAGAGTCCAATTGGGTTTTAGCCCGAGAGGATAACCATAGCGCATGGTTGTCTCAAGAGAAAATTGCCGAGGACGGCAGACTATGGAACAATGCTGCAGCGTTAGTGCTTGTATAAAAGGGTGTATTTGAATTGGTTGATAAGGATGGTTATCGCTCCAATGTCGCTATTGTTATAGGTGATGGCAACGGCCGCCTATTCTGGGCAAAACGCGTTGGCCAACAGGCTTGGCAGTTTCCCCAGGGCGGCATAGATCACGGCGAGTCCGTTGAGGATGCACTCTATCGCGAGCTCTACGAAGAGGTCGGGCTCAAGTCTGACGATGTAAAAATTCTCCAGCGTTCCAAGCGCTGGCTGCGCTACAACATTCCCGAACAGATGCAGCGCAAACACTCAAAACCTCTGTGTATCGGCCAAAAGCAGCGCTGGTTTTATCTGCAGATGACCTGTGATCCTGCGACCGTTCGCTTTGATACCAGTGGCACCCCTGAATTCGATGATTGGCAATGGGTCAATTACTGGTACCCAGTCAATTCGGTTATCTCCTTTAAGCGCACTATCTACCGCAACGCATTGCAGGAATTTTCCTCCGCCAATGCTCGCTTGCAGCACTCATTACCTTCTAAGGGCCTTTAACTATGTTGGCGTCCCTGCGCAATATAGTGCAAGAAGTTAACAGCGCCCGCAGTCTTGGGGAGGTGCTGACGATTATCGTCAAAGAAGTGCGCTCAGCTATGCAGGCGGGTGTCTGCTCGGTCTATCTATTTGACGAATCCGACCAACGCTATGTGCTGATGGCCACCGAAGGCCTGCGGCAAGAGTCCATTGGCAATGTGCGTCTGGCCATGCGCGAGGGCCTGGTGGGCCTGGTCGCTGCCCGAGAAGAGCCACTCAATTTAAAAGACGCCGACAAGCATCCAAACTTTGCCTATTTCGAAGAAACCGGCGAGAGCCCCTTCCACTCATTTTTGGGTGTGCCAATAATTCATCACCGCAAGGTGCTTGGTGTGTTGGTCTTGCAGCAGGAAACCCAACGACGCTTTGAGAGTGAAGAAGAAGCCTTTGTGGTGACTGTCTGTGCCCAGCTGTCCGGTGCAATTGCCCATGCGGAAGCCACAGGCGCACTGCGTCAATTGGCCTCTGCTGGGGGTGGCAGGCTTCGCGAGGCGTTGTTTCGCGGCATCCCCAGTTCCCCTGGTGTGGGTATTGGCCGGGTCGTATTGGTTGCCCCGACTGCAGATCTCAAATCTGTTCCCGAGCGCTTTGCCACTGACACGCCCGCAGAGATAGAAGTCTTCCGCACTGCGCTGGAGTCGGCCAAAGACGATATGCGCAATCTCAGCAAAGGGCTTGAGGGCAAGCTTAGCTCGGAAGAGATCGCGCTGTTTGATATCTATATTCGCATGCTTGATGACCACTCCCTGGGTGGAGAGGTGATCGCAGCCATAGTTGAGGGCCAGGCGGCTCAGAGCGCCTGGAGCTCAGTGATCCTCAAGCACGTGCGCACCTTCCGCAAAATGGACGATCCCTACCTTCGAGAGCGCGCCGCCGACGTCAATGATTTGGGCCGCCGTGTACTGGGTTATTTACAGCGCAATGAAAAAAATACCCAGCCCCTGCCGCGACGGATTATTTTGGTCGGCGAAGATCTCTCTGCCTCGGCCCTAGCCGATATTCCTGTAGACCGTTTGGTAGGCATTGTCTCGGTGAAAGGCTCGAGCAACTCCCATATGGCGATTGTCGGTCGCGCCCTAGGCGTACCCACAGTGATGGGCGCGGTTGATTTGCCCTGGACCGAGATGGAAGGCCATGAATTAATTATTGATGGTTTTAGCGGTGATGTAATCAGCCGTGCGACGCGCAGTATGCGTCGTGCCTACCTGCATCGTCAGCGTGAAGAAAAGCTGCTGGCCAAGGATCTTGAAAAACTCCGTGATATTCCCTGTGTTACCCCGGATGGATTTCCCGTGGCCCTGTGGATTAACACCGGCCTGCGCCAGGATATAGCCCTGGCCTTAAAAAGCAGCGCCGAAGGGGTGGGTCTCTACCGCACTGAAATTCCGTTTTTTATGCGTTCGAGCTTTCCCACGGAAGACGAACAAACAGAAATTTATCGCGAGCAGCTGCAGGCTTTTGCGCCCAACCCAGTGACTATGCGGACTCTCGATATAGGCGGCGATAAAGCGCTGCCCTACTTCCCCATCGAAGAAGAAAATCCCTTTCTCGGCTGGCGCGGCATTCGTATTTCACTGGATCACCCAGAGATTTTCCTGATTCAGATTCGCGCCATGTTGCGCGCCAGTGAAGGGCTCAATAATCTGCGTATCATGCTGCCCATGATCAGTAGTGTGCCTGAGCTAGACAGTGCCATGGAGCTGATCGACAGAGCCTATAGGGAGCTGATGCAGGAGGAGGGCTACAAACTTGAAAAGCCCGCGATTGGCGCCATGATCGAAGTCCCTGCAGCGGTCTATCAAGTCAAAGAGATCGGTCGTCGGGTAGATTTTCTCTCCGTGGGCACCAACGATTTGACTCAGTACCTGCTTGCCGTGGACCGCAATAATCCGCGGGTTGCAGATCTTTATCACTCCCTACATCCAGCAGTTTTACGCGCTTTAAAAAGTATTATTGAACAGGCCGACGCGGTGAACTGCCAGATCAGTGTCTGTGGTGAGATGGCCGGTGACCCCCTCTCCGTGGTCATGCTAATGGGTTTGGGTTACGACCATCTATCCATGAGCGCCAACAGTTTACTGAAAGTAAAGTCTATGCTCAGTCAGGTGTCGAAAGCCGAGGCTCGGGGTTTGGCCAAGCGCGCTCTGCGCATGTCTGATGCGGGTTCCGTTTCGCAATTACTCTCTGATGCTCTCAGTCGACCAGAGCTGGCCAAACTCTACCGTCCGGCGGAGCTCAATGAGAAGGCGGGCTTTTCAAGCAGTTCAAGCAGCGTCAAAAAGTAAATGTCTCGCTCTGCTCTGCAACACCTTTGATATAAGTCTGTTCGGCAATACTGTTGCCTGAGTTCGATAGCACAATCGAGGTTGACGCTCTGGTGCCGTAATCTTCAGCCACAATAAACGCTGACGACAGACGTCGTTCCCAGTCCGCCGGCACCCCGGTGTTGGGGAGCAAGTGGTCGGGGTAGTTTTGATTTTGCTCGAGTAGCCCCAACAGGTCGTCGAGCATCTGTTGATTGCTGCGCTGCTTGCCGAGGGTCTCTGTCAGCTGTTGTCTAGCGTAGTCAACCTTCGGCCAGGGGCTGTCCAATAGATGATTGCTCAGGGCATAAATGCCGGGCTCAAGTCTGCGCACCTGGTTATTAAAGTTATTCAGATAGAGCAGCTGCTCGCCATCGTAAATCAGCAGATTAAATCCGCCATAGAGATCAAAATCCTCTAACACCGAATCCGCCCAGCTCTGAGCTGATGCTTGGGAACAGAGAAAATCGGTCACCAGATTGCCGCGAGATTTGGGTCGCGCCTCGTGAAGTCCTGGCTTAGAGAAATCTCTAAAATTGGTCACCGCGGCGAAACGCCCGCTGCGCGAGAGCCCCATCCAGGTTCCCCCCTGCTGCTCATCGCGACCGGCTAGCACAGGCATATCCTGCCACCAATGCATGGGCAGAGTCGGGCGCTGATAGAACTCATCGCGATTTGAACAGACGGCGAGAGAGGTATCTGGGTGATGATTAAAGGCGATTGCAAGTAGGCACATGGCGGGCAGTGTAGCTGCTTATGATGTAATTTTATGCCTTTATTCAAACGCCGCGTGGCAGCTGCATAGATAAAAAGTTATCATCAACGCAGAATTAATCCTTGAGAAACGCCATGCTAAATTATCCACAGATCGACCCAGTCGCACTGTCATTGGGGCCCTTTGAATTGGTCGGCACAATTATCGGTCCGCTGCAGGTGCACTGGTACGGCATTATGTATCTACTGGCGTTCACCTGCGCCTGGTTATTGGCAACCCGCAACAGTCAGCGGCCCTGGTCGCCGATAGTCAAAACTCAGGTTGAAGACCTGATTGTTTTTGGCGCCTGGGGGGTTATTCTCGGCGGCCGTTTTGGCTATATGCTGTTTTACAGCGCCGACAAATGGCTCGCAGATCCCGGTATGATTTTCCGCATATGGGAAGGCGGCATGTCATTCCATGGTGGTCTGCTGGGTGTTGCCTTAGCGCTACTACTTTATGCCCGCAAGCATAAACTCGCCTTTCTCAGCCTTGCTGACTTTGTTGTGCCCCTGGTGCCTGCGGGACTGTTTTTTGGCCGCTTGGGCAACTTTGTCGGTCAGGAACTCTGGGGTCGTCCCACTGATCTGTCTTGGGGCATGCTGTTCCCCGCCGACCCAGAGCAGCTGGCGCGCCATCCTTCCCAATTATATGAAGCCATGCTTGAGGGCGCGGTACTGTTTTTAATTATCAATTGGTATGCCAGAAAGCCACGCCTGTTTGGCGAGGTCTCGGGACTATTTTTAATTCTCTACGGTGCCTTCCGATTTGCCGTTGAGTTTGTTCGTCAGCCAGACCCTCAGTTTGCCCTTGATTCCGGTGCGGCTGAGTTACTCGGTTGGATGACCCGTGGTCAGACGCTCTGTATCCCGATGGTTTTGTTCGGACTTTGGTTAATGCGCAAATCCCTGCGCGCACTTGTCCGCCGCAAGGCGTAAAGGTTTTTCATGAAGCAATATTTAGACTTAATTAAACAGATTCGCGATCACGGCGTTAAAAAAGAAGATCGCACTGGTACCGGTACCCAGAGTATCTTTGGCCATCAGATGCGCTTTGATCTGAGTCAGGGCTTTCCTCTGGTGACGACCAAAAAAGTCCACCTCAAGTCGATACTTCACGAGCTGCTGTGGTTTATTCGTGGCGATACCAATATTCGCTATCTGGTTGAGAATGGCGTCGGTATCTGGAATGACTGGCCCTTCCAGAGCTGGCTGCGGGAGACCAACCAAGAAGCGGCATACCCTATGTATTCGCCGGAGTGGAAGGCAAAAATGAAGGAGTTTGTTCAGCGGATCAAAGACGATGACGAGTTTGCTAAGCATTACGGCGACCTGGGACCTGTCTATGGACGCCAGTGGCGCAACTTCGAAGGTGTGGATCAGCTCGCCCAGGTGATTGAAGAGATCAAGTCCAACCCGGATTCGCGACGCCTTATAGTCTCGGCATGGAACCCAAAAGATATTCCAGTAATGGTTAAATCTGGCCTGCCGCCCTGTCACAGTCTGTTCCAGTTTTATGTCACCGAAGGGCGGCTCTCCTGCCAGCTCTATCAGCGCAGCGCCGATGTGTTTCTCGGGGTGCCGTTTAATATTGCCTCCTATGCCATATTGACCCTGATGATCGCTCAGGTATGCGGTCTAGAGCCGGGGGATTTCGTTCATACCTTCGGCGATGCCCACCTCTATAGCAATCATATGGATCAGGTGGAGGAGCTGCTTTCCCGAGAGACCTATCCGCTGCCAACGCTGGCGATTAACCCCGCCGTCGACAACCTATTTGATTTTGTTTTTGACGACTTTGAGTTGCTCGATTATCAGAGTCATGGACCTATTTCTGCCCCTGTAGCGGTCTAACCGCGCCCGAGACAATATTATGAAAGTATCTTTAATCGTGGCTGTAAGTCGCAACGGTGTTATTGGTCTAAAAAATCAGCTGCCCTGGCATCTGCCGGAAGATCTTAAATACTTTAAGTCCGTGACCATGGGCAAGCCCTTGATTATGGGGCGCAAGACCTTTGACTCCATTGGCCGGCCGCTTCCCGGGCGTACTAATATAGTGATCACCCGCGACCCGGAATGGCATGCGGAGGGGGTTCAGGTTGCTCAAACCTTGCTCCAGGCCATGACCCTTGCACGTTTAGCCTGCGCGGATGCGGGGGCCAAAGAGATTATGGTGATTGGCGGCGAGCAGATATATCGCCTAACGCTGCCGGTTGCCGACCGTCTCTACTTAACTGAAGTACAGGCCGAGGTTGAGGGCGATGCCTTCTTCCCTGAGTATGATCCCGACCAATGGCAGCAAGTCAGTGAACAACTACCCGAGAAAACTGACACCCATCCCTATAGATATCTGGTCCTCGAGCGAAAGCCTAGTTAGTTGTTACATTAGGTAACAAAGCCGATTCTTATCAACTTCGCCATGGTCAATTTGTGGCCACAGATTGATTCTTTCAGAACAGCCTGTTAAAAAGACGCACCAATAAAAATTGTCAGCTACTGGAAGCCTATTATTTCCAGTTTTTGAGAATATAAAGATCACCAATCCGATAGACCCAGTTGAGGGAACTATGAAAAAGCAACCACTAAAAGCACTGGCCTTAATAGCCGTACTTGCCGGTGGCTTAACTGCAGTTGCAGTTCAGGCTACAGAGGTAAGTGAAGTGCTAAAAGCAGGAGCCGTTAAGGTTCAAGCCGCTAAAACAGCACAGACAAAAGTTGATCGCATCGCCGATCAGACCGACGGTCTCTTACAAGAATTCAAGCAAGTGAATAAGCAGATTGAAAGTCTGCGTGTTTATAACTCACAGCTTGAGCGTCAGATCGATAGCCAGAAGCAAATGATGGCTGAGCTCGTTGAGTCGATTGAGAATGCTACTGTTATTGAGCGAGGAATCTCGCCGCTGATGGAAAACATGCTCAAAGCACTACGTACCTTTGTTGAGCTGGACGTTCCCTTTAAGACTGACATGCGTGCTGAAGCTGTCGAAGAACTTTTCGACAACCTCGATAGCGCCAAGTTCTCTTCAGCTGAAAAATTCCGCCAGATCCTCGAAATCTACGATATCGAGTCTGAGTACAGTCTGTCTCTTGAAACTTACCGCGATCTCGTTGATATCAACGCTGATGGTTCTGAGGTTGAAGTAGACATGTTGCGCGTCGGCCGAGTTGCCCTGATGTATCAAACTAAAGATAAGTCACAGACTGGTGCTTGGAATAAAGCTACTGGCTCTTGGGAAACTCTGGGTTCTGATTACCGTCGCCCTGTAGACCAAGGCATTCGCATCGCTAAGAAATTGGCACCGCAGGATGTTATGGAAATGCCAATTAACGCTCCGGAGACTGCACAATGAAACTGAAATTCATTAAAGTTTGTGCCGCTTTCTTAGCTGCTGCAGCAGTAAGCATGCCAGCAATGGCACAGGAAGCTAAATCACTCGATGAACTGCTGAACATGATTCAGAGCTCAAAGATTTCTGAAACTCAAGAATATCGTGATCGTGAAGCTGACTTCAAACGCGACCAGCGCAAGCAGGACGCACTGCTTTCTAAAGCGAAGAGCACCAAGACCGCTGAAGAGCGTCGTTCTGATCGTCTGGAACAGACTATCCGTGACAACGATCTAAAGCTTATCGGTCTGCGCGAGCAGCGCGATAAGCGTCTTGGTTCTTTGAAAGAGCTGTTTGGACACCTGACAGGAGCCGCCGGTGATATCCGCGCCAACCTGACTCAGTCCATCGTTAGTGCTCAGATCCTTGGCCGTACCGAGTTCCTTGATGAGTTGATTGAGAAGATGAGCAGCGACACTCGCCTGCCTTCTATCATGGACATTGAGAAGTTGTGGTTCGAACAGCAGCGTGAAATGAACGAAAGTGGCCGTGTGGTTAAGTTCAACCGCACTGTACTGCGCGCTGATGGTTCACAAGAAGAAATGGAAGTTGTCCGTGTTGGTACTTACAACCTGATGGCTGACGGCATGTACCTAGAGTACAGCCCAGAAAGCGGTCTGGTATCAGAGCTGGCTCGACAGCCTTCTGGCCACCAGGGCAGCGCTGCAGATCTTCAGGAAGCCGTTGACGGCTTCACCAAAGCGGGTCTGGATCCTACAGGACCACTGGGTGGCGGCTTGTTGCGTGCACTGATCAATACGCCAACACTGATTGAGCGCTGGCACTTCGGTGGCATCGTAGGCTACGTCATTACTGGTGTATTCTGCGTCGCGATTCTGCTGGCTATCTGGCGCTTCATCTTCTTGCAAGGTGTCTCTTCTAGAGTATCTGCACAGCTTCGCTCTCCGGGCACAGCTGATCTGAGCAACCCATTGGGTCGCGTTCTCGCGGTGGCACATGCCAACCCAGGTTTGGATCCAGAGTCGCTAGAATTGAAACTACACGAAGCTGTACTGAAAGAGCGTCCAGCCATTGAGTCTGGTCTGAGCTTGCTCAAGATCATCGCTATGGTTGCACCATTGCTCGGTCTGCTGGGTACGGTTACCGGTATGATTATTACCTTCCAGATGATTACTCTGTTTGGTGCTGGCGATCCTAAGGCTATGGCCGGCGGTATCTCTCAGGCACTTATTACAACAGTACTCGGCTTGGTAGTAGCTATCCCAACTGTATTGATGCACACATTGGTCAATGGCAAAGCACAGCGTGTTCTGCATATACTTGAAGAGCAGAGTGCGGGAATTGTTGCTGGTTCAGTAGAGGGTCGCTGAAATGTTTTTCGTTGATACTATGGCAGAAGTTGGAAAGTTCATGGATTCAGGCGGCATGGTTCTTTGGGCCATCGTCGTCCTGCTGTTCGTGATGTGGACTCTCCTGTTCGAGCGCATGTGGTATCTCAAATCCAGCGTCAGTCAAGATGTTCAATTCGCACTTGATTCTTGGGAGGAGCGCTCTGAGCGCAAATCCAAGCGTGCACGTCAGATCAGAGAAAAGCTGATTTCTGAAGTGAGCGTCAAGATCGATGAGAACATTATGATGATCAAAACCCTGGTTGCCCTAGCCCCGCTGTTTGGCTTGCTGGGCACGGTAACCGGAATGATCGTGGTATTTGACGTAATGGCATTTACTGGTGGCGGTGACGCCAAGGCGATGGCAGGTGGTGTTTCTCAGGCAACTGTACCGACAATGTCGGGCATGGTTGCTGCTCTCTCTGGTGTATTCGGCATGACCTATGTCGAACGTGCCGCAGAGCGTGAGAAGCATTTACTCGAAGATCATCTAACCATGGATCACTAACCGGAGCCTGTCCAAGACAAGGTTCCAGTGAGAGAAAACTATGCGCAATAGACAAACAGGATCACAGCCACAGGGCGAGGCAATTGACCTTACTCCAATGCTGGATGTGGTTTTTATTATGCTGATCTTTTTCATTGTGACAGCATCGTTTATCAAACTACCCGGTGTCGAGGTCAACAAAGTTGACGCTGATACTGCAGAAAACTACAAGAAAGTAGGCATTCTGGTAGCTGTAAGCGATAACAATGAAATTTGGATTGATAAGAAGCGCGTTGAAACTACCGCGCTAAAAATCAATCTACAGAGACTGTATAACGAAAACCCAAAGGGCGGCATGGTTATCCAAGCCGACAATGAATCGAATATTGAAGTAGTCGCCAAGGTGGCCGATGTCGCAACAGACATTGGTATCCGTCCGGTGGCAATTTCGGTAGAACAAGACTGAGTTGATAAGTATGGCCTTTATCAGAATTGGTATTTCTGCTGCACTTGGTGTTCTGGTTACCTTTGCGTTGATCATTTTGATGTACAAATTGATCGATTCGGGCAACAAAGACTTGGATGAGAAAGAGACGATTAAAATCGCCGACTTTCTCCATGTCGATAGACAGTTGACTGAAAATGCGAAACAGGCTCAAGTTGAAAAGCCTGAAGATCCGGAGACTCCTCCACCGGATATTCCAGAAGACAATATAGAGTTTGAAGTTCCTGAAAATGCAATCAGCATGGCCGCTCCGGCAGCCAACGCCAATCTAAAAATTGGTGGTGCTGGTGGATTTGCACGAGACTCTGACTACATTCCTGTCTATGTACCCCAGCCACAGTATCCGCGTCGCGCTCAAACTCGCGGCAAAGAGGGCTATGCAGTGATCGAAGTGGTGATCACCACAACCGGTGGTACTCGAGACCCGATCATGGTCGAAGAATTCCCAGAGGGTTGGGGCTTTGGTCGCGCTGCACTGAAGGCTGCGTCGAAGCTGAAGTACAACCCAAGGGTTGTCGATGGCGTCGGTCAGGAAGTGCCTGGTGTGATGTATAAATTTACTTTCCAGATGGCAAAATAAGGAGTCAATGATGTCTAGAAGCACAAAATTTCTAGCTGTATTCGGCGTTGCTTTTTTATTGCCGTTATTCCTGGCGGTGGTTGCTCCAGGGGCTAGCTTTTCTAACGTGGCCAATGCCGCAGAAGAAAAAGAAGAGCCAAAGTACAAAAATGTTAAGACACGTAAGCGCCAGTCTGTAGGTGCCAGATGTTCCAAGGCCCTAGAGAAAGTTCAGCCCGAGTTAGAGATCGAAAATTGGGCCGGTTCCCTGGAGATGCTCAAGGAAATTGAAGTTAACGTTAAAACCTGTGCCAGTGATTACGAGCAGGTTCAGGTATGGAAGTTTTCTGCCTACGTTTATTACTCACTAGACGACTACAGCAATGCCATTCGGTCTTACAAACGAGTCGTAGACGGCGTTGGTACACCACCTGAATTGCGTTTGGACACTCGCTACACCTTAGCGCAGCTTCACACAGTACAAGAAGACTACAAGAACGCCGCACTGCAGCTTGAAGCTTGGATGGCAGAGTCGTTGATTGTCGGTGCTGACGCGAAGATGTTGCTGGCTCAGATCTATTATCAGCTGGAACGCAAAAAGGATTCACTACGTTTCGTCAATGAAGCCATTGCCGACGTTGAAGCCAAAGCAATCCTGCCGAAAGAAGGTTGGTGGGGTCTGCAGCGAGTTCTCTACTACGAGAAGAATGACTATAAGAAAGTGGTCAATATTCTTGAGAAGCTGGTTAAGCACTATCCGAAGTGGACCTACTGGCGTCAGCTTGGCGGCATGTATGGCGAGCGTGAGCGTGAGATGGATCGTTTGGTCGCTACAGAGTTAGTCTATCTGAATGGTCAGCTGAGCAAAGAGAGTCAAGTTCTGAGTATGGCCTATATGTATCTCGGTGCTGAAGTTCCTTATCGCGCTGCAGTGATTATCGAGAAAGGTATGAAGGACGGCATTATCAAGCGTACTCCAAAGAATCTCGAAATCTTAGGCACGGCATGGTATCAGGCTAAAGATCTTAATAACGCTGTGAAGGCGCTGGAAGATGCCTCGAAGAAATCCGACACTGGAAATCTTCAGGCCCGTCTCGCTGGTATCTACCTGGATCTCGGTCGTGATGCTGCAGCCTATAAAGCATCGGCTCGTGCCGACAAGAAAGGTGATGTGAAGAAACCTGATTCCAATTTCTTGGTAATGGGTAACGCACTGATCAACCTGAACTGTTACGAAGATGCGGTAGGCGCCTTTAAGAAGTCTTTAAAAGTTGCCAAAGATAAGAAAGGTAAGCGCTATCCTAGGCAGTGGATAAAGTATGCAGAAGCTGAAGGCAGTCGTTTACAGAAACTGCGTGACGTAGGTGCTACTGTTCCTGGTTGTGCCAAAAACGGTTAGTGGACTAAGCGCAACTGGCGAGTCGCTAGTTAAAGCTTATAAAAAAACCCGGTGCTTGTGAGTACCGGGTTTTTTTTATGCATAGGATTTAGTAATCCCGGATTTATTACTGTCCTGTTAATCGAGCTGAGAGAGATCTCTAACAGCACCCTTATCGGCACTGGTGGCCAACTTGGCAAAGGCCTTGAGAGAAGCTGTAACCTTTCGTGGGCGCTCTTCTACAGGCTTCCAGCCCAGCTTATCCTGCTCTGCCCGGCGCTCGGCCAGCTCGGCATCTGATACCAATACATCAATACTGCGATTGGGGATATCAATGCGGATCGTATCGCCCTGACGTACCAGACCTATATTGCCGCCAGCAGCGGCTTCAGGTGATACATGGCCAATGGACAGTCCCGAAGTACCGCCAGAAAAACGACCATCGGTAATCAATGCACAGGCGGCACCAAGATTTTTCGATTTAATATAAGTGGTTGGGTAGAGCATTTCCTGCATACCGGGTCCACCGCGGGGGCCTTCATAGCGAACAATCACTACATCGCCCGCTTTGATTTCATCATTCAAGATTTTCGCTACAGCTTCATCTTGGCTTTCTGTAATAAAAGCAGGGCCCTCAAAAACATGAATCGACTCATCGACACCAGAGGTCTTAACGACGCAGCCATCCGGCGAAAGATTACCGGTTAGGATTGCCAGACCCCCCTCGAGACTAAAGGCGTGTTCTATATCGCGAACACAGCCGTTGGCTCGATCAGCATCCAGTGATGGCCAGCGAGTACTCTGGCTAAAGGCTGTCTGTGTTGGAATGCCTGCAGGACCTGCCTTGTAGAAAGTCTTCACTTCCTCACTCACATGACCACTGACAATATCCCATTTTTCCAAGGCTTCTTTTAAGGTTGCCGAATGCACTGTGGGGAGGTCGCCGTGGATCAAACCGGCGCGCTCCAGCTCAGCTAGGATCCCCATAATGCCGCCGGCACGATGGACATCTTCAACATGATATTCCGGTGTACTTGGAGCAACTTTGCAGAGCTGGGGTACGAGGCGCGATAGCCGGTCGATATCACCCAGATCAAAGTCGACAAAGCCCTCTTGAGCTGCTGCCATAAGATGAAGAATGGTGTTGGTTGAGCCACCCATGCAAATATCCAAGGTCATCGCATTTTCAAAGGCTTTGAAATTGGCAATTGAGCGGGGCAATACGGAGTAATCATCGTTGTCATAATGAGCTTTGGCTAACTTAACAATGGTGCGCCCGGCTTCTTCGAATAAGTCTTTGCGATCAGCGTGGGTTGCAAGCATTGTGCCATTGCCCGGCAGTGCCAAGCCTAATGATTCCATCAAACAGTTCATGGAGTTAGCGGTAAACATACCAGAGCAAGAACCGCAGGTGGGACAGGCGGAACGCTCATACTCAGCAACTTCTTCGTCAGTGGCGCTGTCATCAACTGCAATCACCATGGCATCAACCAGGTCGAGCTTGTTCTCAGAGAGCTTAGTCTTACCGGCTTCCATGGGACCGCCGGAAACAAAAACTGTTGGAATGTTAAGGCGCATAGCGGCCATAAACATGCCCGGAGTAATCTTGTCACAGTTGGAGATACACACCAGCGCATCGGCGCAGTGAGCATTGACCATATATTCAACTGAGTCGGCGATTACATCTCGCGACGGCAGCGAATAGAGCATGCCGTCGTGGCCCATAGCGATACCATCGTCCACAGCAATAGTGTGGAACTCACGGGCAATACCACCGGCCTTAGCAATCTCCGCTGCAACCAGGTCGCCCATATCTTTGAGGTGAACATGACCGGGAACAAACTGGGTGTAGGAGTTTGCGATGGCAATCATCGGCTTATTGAAATCGTCGTCCTTCATGCCTGTCGCGCGCCAAAGCGCACGAGCGCCGGCCATATTGCGACCCTGGGTGGTTGTATGTGATCTGTACTTAGGCATGGGATATCTCATTAACGAAAAAATGTAGACGGCAAGAATAGCAGAAACACTGGCCAGTCAACACCAGCCGGTCTGCTTGAGACTAAAGTTTTTTACTGAAGATTCGCGACTGGCGCTGGTAATTATAGAGCGACTGTTTTTCCGCGGGCAACTCGCTGACTTCAGCCTCGGTAAAACCTTGCTCTCTAAACCAGTGAGCGGTCTGTGTGGTCAGTACAAATAATCTCTCTAGTCCGTTGTCAGTGGCGTCGTCTTCAACGCACTTGAGCAGGCGTGAAGCAATACCTTGGTTGTGAAATTCGGGGTGCGTGGCGACACAGGCAAGCTCACCGGCAAGACTATCTGCTATGGGGTAGAGAGCAGCGCAGCCGAGCAAAGTTCCCTCTGGATGCACCACCACCATAAAGCGTGAAATTTCTGTCTCAAGCAATTCGCGCGAGCGCTTAACCAAAATACCCTGCTGTTCCAGAGGCGAAATTAAATCGAGAATACCGCCGACGTCGTCAATGCTCGCCGCGCGAATAACCTCCACATAATTCTTCATAATTAGCGTGCCGCTACCCTCGCGGGTAAACAGTTCGCTGAGTAAGCTGCCGTCTTGACTGCAGCCCACCAGATGAACGCGGTCGACATTGTTACGGCAAGCCTGGTAGGCGGCTGAGAGCAAGCCGTAGGTTGCAGAGTCTTCACCGCCGGCATGTTTCAGATTGGCTTTAAGATCGCTCACTTCAGGCAGTGAAAGATTGCGCAGCAGACTGTTGTCGGCATCGATAATTCCTGCAGCCTGAGTGACCAAAATAAGCTTCTCGGCATTTAGCGCTATGGCTGTTTGTGTAGCCACATCCTGATAGCTGAGATTAAAGGCTTCGCCAGTGGGTGAAAATCCAATCGAAGACATCAGCACCAGTGCGCCAGCCTCAAGCTGTTGTTGAATAGCACTGCTATCAATGCGGCGAATTTCTCCAGCGCGCTGAAAATCAACACCGTCGCGAACACCCACAGGTTTGGCGGTAATAAAATTACCGCCGATCACGCGCACACGGGCACCGTGCATAGGCGAGTTGGGCAGTCCCATAGACAGCGCCGATTCAATTTGGAAGCGGGTAGAGCCCACCGCTTCTTTGACACACTGCATGGCTTGAGCATCAGTGATACGCACCTGCTCGCGAAAATCGGTTTGCACACCGGCCACTTGGAGGCGCTGATCAATCTGTGGGCGGGCGCCATGGACCAGCACTATATTGACTCCGAGACTTTGCATCAGGGCTATATCGTGAACAATGCTGTCGAAATTGGAGTCGAGAACAGCCTCACCACTGATTGCGATAACAAAGGTTTTACCCCTGTGCGCATGGATATAGGGCGAGGTCTCACGAAAAAATTGTACGTAGTTTTGAGTAGTCATCAGGCGATTATAAGCAACAGCGGCCAATAAGTTGAGATAAAAAATTAATAGTTGGCTGAACGCGATCCAGGGGCAAGAATTCATTCGGTTGATGGGCCACATCAATATCCCCAGGACCGAGCACCACAACGTCCATTCCCAGCTGCTGAAGGTAGGGTGCTTCTGTGGCAAAGGCGACAGATTCTGCCGCATGGCCGGTGAGTTTTTCACAGAGCGCGACGATCTCCGATTGGTCGCCGCTGTTAAAAGGCGGGACGATTAGCTTCTCCAGTGACCAGCCCATATTGTCCGCTTCAGCGGTGGCGGCAATCTGACGTTCTAGATCTGCCTGCAACTGATTCAGATCCATACCCGGCAATGGGCGAATTTCAAACGCCAAGAAACAGTGTCCGCAAATACGGTTGGCATTGTCGCCCCCCTGAATGCAGCCGAGATTTAAGGTCGGGTGATCAATTAAAAAGCCCGCGTGTTTCTGCTCTTTCATGCGATCGCGCATGGCCATCAGCTGACCGAGAATACGCTGCATGGATTCCATGGCATTGTTGCCCAGCTCTGGATTACTTGAGTGTCCGGATCTACCTGTCACAGTCAGCTTCTCGATCATAATGCCCTTATGCATTTTCACCGGGCGCATATTGGTCGGCTCACCGATCACTGCACTGCGGGCAATGGGGGCACCCGCCTCCACTAGAGCTTTGGCCCCACCCATAGAGGACTCCTCATCGGCGGTGGCAAGAATAATTAGTGGTTGCTTGAGATCTTTCACCTGCAGGGCTTTAAACGCTTCGATGGCCAAGGGAAAAAAGCCTTTCATATCGCAACTGCCGAGACCGTACCAACGGTTGTCTCGCTCGGTTAGTTCAAAGGGGCTGCTATCCCAGAGTGATTCGTCACAGGGCACGGTGTCAGTGTGGCCGGCCAGCACCAAACCGCCGGGACCACTGCCATAGGTGGCGATCAGATTGGCTTTGTTATTGCCCAGATCCATAATCTCAGTGGTAAAACCGAGCTCTGCCAAAGTATTGGCCAGCAGATCAATCACCTCGCGATTGCCCTGGTCTATAGCTGGATTAATACTGCTAATCGAATTGCTGCGAATAATTCGTGAGAGTAGATCGGTCATTTCCATAACGGGCTTCTTATTCGGTCATTTGCATTGAGTTTAGCGGATTGATCAATTTGCGCTACCTCTATTGAGATTAGCGACTAAAATTGATGGATGCAGGGACAGAATAGCGATCGAATAACAACAGGAGTTGATTATGAATAAGACATCGGTGCGTGGCACTAGAGTTGCTCAGAGCAACACTTCGGACTTAAGAAGTATCTTAAAAGATTTAATCAGCGACGGTTTGATCGCCCAGTCGGATGCCGCTGAGATAGTGACCACTCAGCGCAATCGCAACGAAGCGCTTCTCCACCCCCTGGAAATTGTCGCCGCCAAACAGCTTATCTGTGGCCCTGACAAGAAGCCTCTGTCACTTGAACTGCTCAGTGAATGGCTGGCCAAAAAAGCCTGCCTGCAGCTGGCCCATATAGACCCCTTAAAAATCAATGTTCCCGCAATCACCTCAATAATGTCCTTCGCCTATGCCCAGCGCTATGGGATCCTCTGCCTTAAGGTTAGCCGCGACGAGCTTGTGATTGCCACCATGCAACCCTTTGACCGCAGTTGGGTTGAGAGCCTTGAGCAGACCTCGCGCCGCACCATTCAAACCCAGGTGGCCAATCCCGCCGAGATCAAAAAATACACCCTCGAATTTTACTCCCTGGCAAAGTCGGTTTTTGGTGCCGGCTCCGCGACAGACAGTGGCACCGGCATCGCCAACTTTGAGCAGCTGCTGGAAGTGGGCAAGCTCAAAGACGCCGATGCTCAGGATCAACATATAGTGAATATTGTCGACTGGCTGTTGCAGTACGCCTTTGAACAGCGGGCCAGTGATATTCATCTCGAACCGCGGCGCGGCAAGGGCAAGGTGCGCTTTAGAATCGACGGCGTACTGCATCTGGTTTATGAACTGCCAGACAATGTCATGACAGCAATGATCAGCCGACTGAAAATTCTTGGGCGCATGGATGTGGCGGAAAAGCGACGACCTCAGGATGGCCGTATAAAAACCAAAGCGCCCAATGCACGAGAAGTGGAACTGCGACTCTCAACTATGCCCACCGCCTTTGGCGAAAAATTAGTGATGCGAATTTTTGATCCGGACGTACTGTTGCGCAGTTTCTCACAGCTGGGGTTGGAGGCCGGAGACTATGAACAATGGCAGTCGATGATTAAGCGCGCCCACGGCATTGTCCTGGTTACCGGCCCCACGGGTTCAGGTAAAACCACCACTCTCTATTCCACCCTTAAACAGCTGGCCACAGATTCGGTGAATGTCAGCACAGTGGAAGACCCCATTGAAATGGTTGTGGATAGCTTTAACCAAAGCCAGATTCAGCCGGCCATCGATTTTGATTTTGCCGCCGGCATCCGCACCCTGATGCGTCAGGACCCGGATATTATTATGGTCGGTGAGATTCGCGATCGCGCCACAGCCGAGATGGCCGTGCAGGCAGCACTTACAGGACATCTGGTGCTGTCGACCCTGCATACCAATGATGCGCCAACCGCCATAAGCCGTCTGCTCGATCTGAAGATGCCTGCCCACCTGATTAAAGCCACACTCAATGGCGTGATGGCCCAGCGCTTGGTGCGAACTCTGTGCCCAGACTGTCGCAGTGAAGTGGACTGTGATCGCGATGCTTGGAATGAAATGGTCGGCTCAGCCGAGCTGCCGCCGCCGGCCAAAGTCTATCAACCGGCCGGTTGTCTCGAATGTCGCAACACCGGCTATCTGGGTCGCGAGGGGATCTATGAAATTATGCCGTTGACGAATGCCCTGCTCACCTATATAAATAGTGAGTCTGATATCCAAGAAATTCGCCAGGAGGCAATTTCTCAGGGCATGAAAACACTGCGTATGGCCGGAGCCGAAAAAGTACTCGCCGGTATTACATCTATGGAGGAGGTGTTGCGGGTTACCCCTGAGCTTGGCCGCTAAGCTGTTAAATAATTGAGAAGATCCCTCTATGCCGCCCTCTATGCCGCCCTCTATGCTGAAAGCGTTTCCGCAGCTGATCAGCGCCAGCTATCAGCGCCGCCTTAAAGGTTTTCAGGCCGCCCATCCAGACCCCACTTGGTTGGCAACGCGACTTGCTGAGTTCCCGAATTACACTCTATTTGCAGAGCATTTACAGTTGCTCTGGGGCACCAGTGACTTTGTCGGCGAGCACAGTGAAACCTATCCGGAGATGTTTCAGCAGCTAGTCGATAGCGGCGATCTGCAGCGCAGCTATTCTCGAGAAGACTTTCAGCAGGCCATCAATCAGCGACTCCTAAATCGAGACGATACTTGTAGCGAAGAACAGTTGGCCACCCATCTGCGCCTATTCCGTCGCCGTGAGCAGATGCGAATTATCTGGCGGGACTTCAGCCGTCAGGCGTCCATGCCCGAAACCACCAGAGAGCTTACTTGGATGGCGGAGGCGGCAATTACTGCCTCCCTCGGTGTACTGCATCCAATTACCTGCGAAGAGCTGGGTTCGCCCTTTAGTGGCGGTGAGCAGGGGGCCTTAAAAGACCAAGAACAAAAAACAGAACAGAATAAAGAGCAGCAAAAAGAGCAGCAAAAAATGCTCGTCCTGGCCATGGGCAAAATGGGCGCTGAAGAACTCAACCTCTCATCGGATATAGATCTTATTTTCGCCTACCCAGAAAAGGGCCAGACCCGGCGCACAGCCACATCGCCCCGAGGCAAAACCGTTTCCAATCAAGAATTCTTTACCCGCCTTGGACAAAAGCTAATTGCCGCACTGGATCGACAGACCACCGACGGCTTTGTCTTTCGCGTGGATATGCGTTTGCGGCCCTATGGTCAGAGTGGCGCACTCGTAATGAGCTTTGATGCGCTGGAAGAATATTATCTAACCCAGGGCCGCGAGTGGGAACGCTTCGCCATGGTTAAGGCGCGGGCGGTGGCTGGCGAGCCTGCGGAAATTCAGCGCCTCGACGAGATTTTACGGCCGTTTATCTATCGCAAATATCTCGACTTCGGATCCATTGATGCTCTGCGGGATCTCAAGCGCTCAATTAATCGCGAGTTAAAGCGCAAGGGCATGCAAACTGACGTTAAGTTGGGTGCCGGTGGTATTCGTGAAATCGAGTTTATTACTCAGGCCTTTCAACTGATTCGCGGCGGCCGCAACAGCGCACTGCAGACGCCCTCTCTCCATCAAGCCCTAGAGCAGCTAGCGATTGATCAGGTTATTGAAGATAGCGACCGCGATAAGCTGTGGCAGGCCTACAGCTTTTTGCGCAATACCGAGCACGCCCTTCAAGGCATAGCTGACAAACAGACCCAGCAGCTGCCCGAAGACGAGCTGAGCCAGCAGCGCGTCGCATTAATTGTCGGCTGTGATAATTGGTTGGATTTTCAGCAGCAGCTGCAGGCTCATCGGGGCTATGTGATAAGCATCTTTGAGGATATGTTTGCCGAGCCCGAGGCTCAAAATACTCCTGAGGGCGAGACTCTAGAGCAAACGATTGCAGGCTCTGACCCATTAAATTGGTCCCAGCCACTGGAGCTCGGCGAATTGGTTGAGCATCTCCAGGACGTTGGCTATCAGCAACCTCAGGCAGTGGCAGAACAGCTCTATGGCATCTATCAGAGCAAAGCCGTTATGGCGTTGGAGTTGGGGCCGCGCAGCCGCCTCGACAAGCTGATGCCTAACGTTGTTTCGGCTTGCGCTACAACCGATGACAACAGCATCACTCTGGGTCGAGTGGTGGGTCTGATTCAGGCAGTACTGCGACGCAGTGCCTATCTGGTACTACTGGCAGAGAATCCCTCAGCACTGCAGCAATTGGTACTGCTATGCCAGAGCAGCATCTGGATTGCCGAACAGCTCACCGCCTATCCTGTTCTGCTCGATGAGCTTTTGGATAGAAACAGCCTATACACAGTGCAAAGTAAAGACTCACTTCAAGACCAGCTACGCCAGCAAATACTGCGTGTAGCCGACGATGATCTCGAGCAACAGATGGAAGTGATTCGTTATTTTGTGCGCTCCAATAGCCTGCGAGTGGCAGCCTGCGATATTACCGAAGTGCTACCGCTGATGCAGGTTAGTGACTATCTCACCTGGATCGCCGAGGTGGTTATTGAACACAGCATGACCATTGCCTGGCAGCATCTCAGTCAACAGTATGGTCAGCCCCAAGGCAGCAGTTTGCAGTCGCCGGGCTTTATTGTTCTCGGTTACGGAAAATTGGGAGGCATTGAATTGGGTTATAAATCAGATCTCGACTTGGTCTTTCTCCATCGAGGGACAGCGGGCGAGACCCTCGGCGGTCCGCGCAGTATTGATAACAGCACCTTCTATGCCCGACTCGGCCAGCGCATCATTCATCTGCTCTCCACAAGCACCTCGTCTGGCGCCGCCTATGAAATTGATATGCGCCTGCGACCTTCGGGCAACTCCGGCATGCTAGTTTCGTCACTCAAGGCCTTTGAGAAATATCAGCAGGACAGTGCTTGGACTTGGGAGCAGCAGGCACTGGTGCGGGCTCGTGTAGTCGCGGGTGAGAGCGCTCTCGCGGATGACTTCAATCGTCTGCGCCAAGCCGTTCTGATGCAGCCCCGGAATGAGCAGGTTTTGCGCACTGAAGTAGAGAAAATGCGGGGAAAAATGCGCAAACACCTCGGCAGACCTTCGAAAGAGGGCAAATACTCTCTTAAGCAAGGTGCTGGAGGTATCGTCGATATTGAATTTATGGTTCAATTTGCAGTCTTGGCCTGGTCGCACAATCATCCCGAAATAAGCCGCTGGAGTGATACCATTCGCACATTAGAGTCACTGGCTCAGTGCGGACTGTTATCTGAGGAACAATCCAGCTTGCTAATCGATGCTTATAAAAGATACCGCTCAGCAGGACACCGCCTACAGCTGCAAAATCAGTTGGCAGAGGTGTCTGGTTCAGACTATCTTCAGTATCGGGAATTGGTGACAGCCCAATGGACGCAGTTGTTTACGGGCTAAGCATTTACGCGCTAAGTACATAAACGCTAATTATTAAAGAACACTTATTGCTCAGGCAATCAGTAAAAAAGAGGAAAAGTTTGATGTCGTTTTCAGATCGCGATGGTTCTATTTGGATGGATGGCAAGATGGTTGATTGGCGAGATGCGCAGACGCATTTCCTGACCTCATCTCTGCACTATGGCAACGCCGTTTTTGAAGGCATTCGCGCCTATGAAACTGAAAAGTCAGGCACCTGCATTTTCCGCCTTGAAGACCATATTAAGCGTCTGTTTAACTCCGCCAAAATTATTCATATGCAGATTCCTTTCACTCAGGAAGAGATTTGCCAGGCTCACCGCGACGTGGTCCGCGTAAATAACCTAGATGCGGCCTATATTCGCCCGCTAGTGTTTATGGGTTCTGAAGGCATGGGTCTGCGTGCTGAAGGGCTCAAAGTTCATGTCGGTATTGCCGGCTGGGATTGGCCCTCATATATGTCTCCAGAAACTCTCGAGACTGGCCTCAAGGTTCGCACCTCGTCTTACACCAGACACCATGTCAACATCACCATGGTCAAGGCTAAGGCCAGCGGCAACTACCTCAACTCCATGTTAGCTCTCCGTGAAGCGCTGGATTCCGGTTGCGACGAAGCGATTATGCTCGACCCCGAAGGCTATGTTGCCGAGGGCAGTGCCGAGAACTTCTTTATGGTTCGAGATGGCGTCATCTACACACCGGATCTCACCTCCTGTCTCGACGGTATTACCCGCGACACAGTGTTTAAGTTGGCTAAAGATCGTGGCATTGAAGTACGCGAGAAACGTATCACCCGTGATGAAGTGTATATCTGCGACGAAGCGTTCTTTACTGGAACTGCCGCTGAGATCGTACCGATTCGCGAATACGATAGCCGTATAATCGGTGAAGGTAAGCGCGGACCCATAGCGACAGAGCTGCAAGCTGCTTACTTTGATTTAGTGCGCGGCAAAAATGACAAGTACCAGAACTGGTTAGCGCCAGTCGCTGAGTAAGTCTTAAACAGGGAATTAGTAGCGCTCATGGAAAAAGAAATCGTCAACGTTTTATGTATGAAATGGGGCACCAAATACCCCGCTGACTACGTCAACAAACTCTACTCTATGGTCGCGCGCAATATGTCGCGCCCCTTTCGCTTTATCTGTCTCACCGAAGATGGCGTCGGTACCCATGAAAATGTCGAAGTCTTTCCGCTACCCGAACTGTCGGTAGATCTCGCCGGCCCAGAGCGCGGCTGGAACAAACTGGCAGTATTTGCTGAGACACTCTATGACCTCAAGGGCAAAGTGCTGTGTCTCGATCTCGATCTCATTATTACCGGCAGTTTGGATGATCTTTTTGACTATCCCGGCGAAGTAATGATTATCAAAGACTGGATCAAAAAAGATGGCACCGGGAACTCATCGGTCTACCGTTTTGAAGTTGGCGCCCATCCAGAAATACTCAGTGAATTTGAAAAATCATTTCAGCAAATCAAGAAAACCCACCGCAATGAACAGGAATACCTGTCCGCTGCGCTGATGGCAAAAAATGCTCTGGTCTACTGGCCCGATGAATGGTGCCGAAGTTTTAAGCGTCACTGTCTAAAGCCGTTTTGGTTTTTGATCGCACGTGAAACCCAGGTGCCGGCGGACGCCAGAGTGATTGTGTTTCATGGCAAGCCCGATCCCCATGAGGCGATCGCGGGAGTAAGCGGCAAGTGGTATCGGCGCTTTAAACCGGCAACCTGGATAACGGAGCACTGGAAGTAAGCTCCCAATCAAATCAAGGAAGATATGGATATCTTGTTTTTTTCACATCAGGGAGCGATGTATAGGTACTTTAACTACCTAAGTCGCAAGTTACCCTTTGATACAAAAGTTGTCGACTTCTCACCTATTTTTCAAATTGGTGTTGAAGTGCCCGCGCTGTCCGCTGCGGATATTGCTCAGGGTATTGCCTTTCATTTAGAGCGTAAGCGTAAAAAATACAAGGCTCCCGAATGGGTTTGGCGTATTGTTCAGCGTTATTATGAACGCCAGTATCTGCGCTTCTATCGTCGTTTTTATATTCTGCTCAATAAATACCAGCCCAAATGTATAGCCCTATGGAATGGTCACAGGCTGCCTGAGTTTGCCATCAAGCACTTGACCGAGCAGCTCAACATTCCCGTGGTCCACTTTGAAAACGGTTTGCTACCCAATACCACTACATTTGATTTAAAAGGCGTTAATGACGCTAATAGCCTACCCCGCGAGGCTAAATTTTATAGGGCCCGGACAGCATCAAAGGTTTCAACCCCGGTTGCAGACCGCGATCTAGTTATACGGAAATTCCACCGTTCAAAAAGGTCTCATGCCAAGGATGATATTTTTCACAAGCCACTGCCGGCTAAATTTATCTTTGTCCCCTTTCAGGTGAAGTATGATAGCCAAGTGCTGCTTAACTCCCCGCGTATAAAAACTATGTCTGAGCTATATCGTTGGATTGAATATGTAGTGCATAACAGCGATGACAGTAGCCTAAAATTTATTATTAAAGAACATCCCTCCGACCCTGAAAAATACACCGAGCTGTACCAGAAAAATCCACAAATTATTTTTAGTAACCGAGATACCAAAGAGTTGATTGAGAAATCCCACGCAGTGGTTACGATTAATTCCAGCGTCGGAATTGAAGCATTGTTACTGCATAAACCAGTGATTGTTTTAGGAGAGGCCTGTTATGCAATCGACGGCCTCAGCCATCAGCTTGGTTCAATGGAGGAGTTGTCGGTGGTGGTCAATAACATATCTAGTAGTCAGCCAGACGTGGTTTTAATTGAACAATTTCTGGACTATCTTGGGCGCGAATACTGTGTTCCAGGTTCATGGAGAAATCCAAATACTACCCATGTGGGAGCTTTAACAGAAAAATTCACAGTGCTCATAGAGTCAGCTACTGAAGGCTAATATGCTTGCGGGCTAGATTCTAAGATTTTTCTGTCTGATTTTAGTAGCTGATGGCGGGTGAGCCAATCCAAAATTTTGGGATAGCTTTTGGCCTGTTTTATCCTGCTCTCAGTTAGCTTGGCAGATTCCTTGGTCAGGTAAAAATCCCCGTTTAGGGTTACTCCCTCGGCCGTCTCTTCAGTCAACGTCTTCGATAGAGAATAGGCGGCATTATTGAGAACCAGATAATCTGCATTATAGGCAAAGTCATGTGTTTGATTGGATGGGGAATCTATAAGTAGATTACGCCCCAGATTAACGTAGTTAGCATTAGACAGGGCTAGATTGAAAAGGGTTGGCATCACATCTTTATGGGAGGCAACCTGCTCGGTGTTGGGTCTTCCAATAGGCTGGTAATTTTCTGGAACATAGAGATAAAACGGCACACTAAGGCGATGTAGCTGTTCCGAATGGTCGAAGCGCATACCCCGAATTGCGTGGTCCCCAGTTACTGCAATAATGGTGTTTGCCTTTAGCTTGCCCTGCTTAGTTTTAGAAATTAATTCGCCGAGTAAATTATTCGTGTAAAGGTAGGTCTCAAGGCTATCGGGACTCAGATTTTGCAGCCGCTCTGTCAGTGCCTGATTTAATTCCAAAGGCTCATTTTGGTGGTGTGCGGGCCACTTGTACGGCGGGTGATTAGTGATTGTTAGAGTCATAATAAACAGCGGTCGTGGGTCATCCGTCTGTTGAGATAATATATTCCATACTTGTTCAAAGACATATTTGTCATCACCACCCCAGACCGACTCCTCCATCTCGGGGAATAGGCTTTTCAATTTGCGCGCACCAATAAACTCATCGAAGCCCTGGGCTCTAAAATAGCTGCCGCGGTTCATCAGGCCCTCAAAGCCCCCGTAGACAAAAACCGTTCTATATCCGGCGTCTCTGAAAACTTTTGCCGCCGAGGTTTGCATCTCAATATCTTTATAGCCCGAGCGACTGATATCGCTGTATTCGGTATTTAGCATCAAACTGGTGAGTGAAGTTTGGGTGCCATTTTGACCCGGTAAAAACCGTTTAAAGTAAATATCTTCACTTAGATGTGCGGTCATCCCACCGCTGAGATCAACGCCGTCGGCAAACTGTTCGAGCAACAGAGCCTGCCCCATACTTTCGACTAAGTTAAAGACCACATTAGGGGGGTTATTTTCGAGAAAATCAGAGTCTGCGGTAGAGCTGAAGAACTGTGTAAACAGCGGCCCTGGTTTTGCCGCCTCGCCATAAAATGTTTCAAATAGCTCGCGCCCCTCGGCATCACCTGCAGGTTCCATTTGCCGCGACTTTTTAAAATGTCTGTACCCGTAATACAGAGCTACAAGACCGTTGGGAACAATATTATTTAATGACGACTCACTGGATACGGCGAGGTGACGATAAGACAGGGGAAAAGTAGTGACAGAACCTCTTCCGATCACGGCAATCACCAGCACTGGAATAATAATTAAGCCCAGAGTGACTTTTGGCTTGTCCCTGCGAGCGCTAACGGCGGCGACAATTTTTCGCTCCCATGATCCGTACACAAACAGGCTGAATGCGAGAGCAGACAGGGTTGCGATCAGCACTATGGGAAAAATACCGATGCTGCTAACCGTATGCCATGCAGTGGCTGTCCCATACTGCATACCTATAAAGCCAAAGCTATCTATAGGGCGGTTAAAGAAATCCAGATAAACAAAATTGATCCCTGAGAAAAGGACTGCCAGCACTATCACCAAGCGAGCAAAGCCTTGAGTTATCAGCCAGGCTGGCCGCGCCAACCAGCGTGAAAAAGGCAGTGCCATAAGACCGGCCAACAGCGCCAAGACCATGCCTCGTGCTGCGAATGCCAGATCAAAGCGAAAGCCAATCCAAAGTGCATTCCAGAGTTCGCCAGTGGCCAGTGCCTCACCAACGGGGACGTAGGCCACCCAGGCAGCAAACCGCGCCAGCGTAAAAATCAGAGTTGCCAATAGCACCAGCATAACGATGGATGCCAGAGTTTGCAGGTAAACAGCAGGGGCTGATTTTTGCATATCCAAGACTCTTGGTTCTTATAGTGGAGATTAAGGTTAGGCGCGGCAGTAGAGGGCCGCACCGGCAGCGACTTTACCACCAAACTGTCTTAATTGGCGAGATTGTCTGGATTGGTTAGAGTAATTTGGCCCCTCCATCAGGAAGATCAAATATGGCTTGTGGCCACTAATTCTGCTATTTTGCCTTGGACATACATCCACATTTGTCGCCATGCCAAGATACCTTTACTCAGCCATCTTCTATTGCCTGCTACCGTTTATTTTATTGCGGCTGTTGTTCCGTGGCATAGCTGCTCCGAACTATCGCAAACGCTGGCTTCAACGCTTTGGTTTTTACACAGCATCTGACTTGAGCAAAGAGACTATCTGGCTGCACGCTGTCTCGGTGGGGGAGACTCTAGCCGCAGTGCCCCTAGTCAAAGCCTTGCAGGCGAAATATCCTGATTACCGTTTGCTTATTACCTGCATGACCCCCACCGGATCTGAGCGTATAACCGCCGCCTTTGGCGACTCTGTAGACCACAGCTATGCGCCCTATGATATGCCTGATGCCGTGGCGCGTTTTATTCAGCGAGTGCAGCCAAAGATGCTGATTATCATGGAGACCGAACTCTGGCCGAATACGGTTGCCGCCTGTTATAAACGTCAGATCCCGGTAATTCTGGCCAATGCACGGCTCTCTGAAAAGTCTGCTCGCGGCTACGCTCGAGTAACCAGCCTCAGCGCACCTATGTTCGCCCAACTAACCGCAGTGGCAGCCCAGCACGGAGATGACGGTACGCGCTTTACTGCCCTAGGTTTGCCCGCCGAAAAACTCTGTGTAAGTGGCAATATTAAATTTGATCTTGATCTGAATGCCCAGATTAGAAAGAGTGCAGAGGCGTTGAGGCAACAGTGGCGTGGGACCAGTCGGCGACCAATTCTCGTCGCCGCCAGTACCCATCGCGGTGAAGACGAAATCATTCTTCAGGCCTTTAGCCTGATCAAGCAGTCTGTGAACAATGCGCTACTGGTATTGGTGCCACGGCATCCTGAACGGTTTAATCAGGTAGGGAATCTTTGTCTTGAAGCGGGCTTTAGTTTGGCGCGACGCAGCAATAATAACCCGACTGATACAGCGGATATATTGCTCGGCGATACCATGGGTGAGCTGATGACATTCTTCGGCGCCTGCGATATTGCCTTTGTCGGCGGCAGTCTGGTGGCTAATGGCGGACACAATATGATTGAGCCAGCAGCCTGGGGCAAGCCGACGCTGAGCGGGTTATCAGTGTTTAATTTTGCTGAGGTGTCGCGACTATTAGCTGAGTCCGGAGGTCTGACTTTGGTCGAGGGTGCGGCGCCATTGGCAGAGGCGGTGATAGGGTTAATCAAAAGCCCAGAACAAAGCCAGCAGATGGGTCAGCAAGCACAGCAGGTTGCCGAGGCAAACCGCGGCGCACTTGAGAGATTACTTACGGTAATTGATAACAGCTTGAGGCAATAAACAGCTTGAGCTGGCAGACAGCCCTGAGCGGATAAACAGCCCTGAGCGGACAAACAGCCCTGAGCGGATAAACAGCCCTGAGCGGACAAACAGCCCTGAGCCAATCAAGAGCCTGAACAAATGAACTGCCCGAGACGTCAATCGTCTCAGGCCATCCAAATCAACTTACTGATTGGCAGCTTTGTTAATCACCAGCTGCGGATCCAACCAAGCATTGAGCTCATAGACATCATCCGGAGATAGTTGGCCGGCGACTTCCTTCAAACCCATCATCGATAAAATATAATCATAACGCGCATTGGCGAAATTGCGGCGGGCCTGAAAAACGGTACGCTGAGCCACCAACACATCGACAATATTTCGCGTGCCGACTTCATAACCAGCCTGAGTTGCCTGCAGAGCACTGTCCGCCGAGGTGATCGACTGAGCGCGAGCTTTCACCCTTGCAGTGTTGGTCAAGACCAACTGATGCAGAGAGCGAGCTGCCTGAACCGTATTGCGCTTGGTGGCAATATAGCCTTCATCAGAGGCAAGAGACCGCTGCTTGGCTTGGCGACGCTGGGCATCCAGAGAACCACCGAGCCAGATTGGCATGGTGACTGAGATAGCGAATGAGTTGCCATCCTGCTGGCTATCAAATGTTGAACCATAGCGCGTACCATCTGAGTCTGAATCAAAATATGTGGCGCTGCCGGTGACCTTCGGCAGACGCGCTGCGGCGGCTGCCTTGGCATTGTTATAAGCCGCATCTTTACCCAGCTTGGCAACCTTCAGCGGGTAATTATTACCAATCGCAAAATCAACCCACTCACTGTTGCTCAACGGTGTCGGGTTAGTGGCTTCAAATTTCTCTGCCAGTCCAGCAAGCACATTGTGCTCTTCTCCGGTGAATACTTGCAGCTGCTCAAAGGCAATATTCAATGCGCCCTGGGCTTCGAGACTGTTTACCACAGCATCATCGTAGACTGCCTGAGCTTCGTGAACATCGGTAACGGGTAGCAGGCCCACTTCGAAACGCTCACGTGTCTGCTCTAGTTGACGCTGAATAGCGCGCTCTTCAGCATTGCGTGTCTGCATATTGTCGTAGGCACGCAACACATTAAAGTAAGCATCGCTGACGCGAATAATGAGGCTCTGTTGGTCGGCGGCGAACTGCGCTCTGGCACTTTCACTCAGAGACTTACTGCCTTGGAAGCGGTACCACGAGGGCATATCGAAAATAGCCTGACTCAGCGAGGCGCTGTAAGAGGCGCCGTCGCTATCAATGGTGCCGGCAGTGCCAAATAGCGGAGAGCTATCGTTGGTTTCAGATTCTTTGTATTCGCCGGATATAGATAATTGCGGCAGCAGCGCTGCACGACTAATGTTTTTACCTTCGCGATCGGCATTAAAAGTAGCTCTTGCGGCTCTCAACACAGGATCGTTTTCCAGGGCACTTTCGTATATATCGACAAGCGAGTCAGAGACCGCTAACTGTGGGGCTAAAAAAGCGACAGCAGCAATCAAAAAATGTTTTTTAACAATGTGCATATGACCTCCATTTGGACGGGATTAGTTTAGCAGGTTTACTTCTAAGGCATACCCTGTCTTTGATGATCAGGCACCAATTTAGTGCATCTTGCGTAACTTATGATTAGACGTTTTAAATGATCAAATAGTTTAAGATCAAACGTAAAAGATATTCCAACTAGACATAACTAGTCTTAATTAGAGAGTAATTCAAAGACAATGGACAAAAAACACCGCTTTGGCCCTTCGGACTATCGGCTTAAATCTACCGAGACAGTGTTTCAGGGCTTTTTTAAAATGACTCGAATGACTGTTGAGCACCGACTGTTTGGCGGCGGCTGGAGCAAACCCCTGCGTCGCGAGCTATTTCAGCGTGGCGATGCGGTGGGCGTATTGCTTTACGATCCCCGCAATCATCGGGTTGGCCTAATCGAACAGTTTCGACCAGGCGCGCTAAATGAAGTTCGTGGACCCTGGCAGTATGAAGTTATCGCCGGCATGATTGAGCCGGGTGAGACCCCCGAGCAAGTTGCAGTTAGAGAGTTGCAAGAAGAGAGCGGTGTCGAAGTGGAAAAACTGCTGCCGATCTGCGATTATTTGGTCAGCGCGGGGGGCACAGACGAAAAAATGCATCTCTTCTGTGGCCTTGCGGATCTTGGCGAGCGCGGTGGAATCTTTGGGGTAGATGGCGAGAACGAAGATATTTTGCTCCAAGTTTGGTCCTATGACGAGACCATGGACGCGTTTTCACAGGGCCTTCTCAACAGCGCTGCCATGTCAGTCGCATTGTTTTGGCTACAATTAAACCACCAGCGGTTGAGACTTGAGTCTTGAATATCAGCCTAATAAGAGCCATTAAAGTGAAAAAGTTAACTGCATCACGACCAGCGAGTAACGACTTTGTCAGTATCTGAACGCCGCCGTCAACGACACAACCTACAGCGCCTGCACGGCGAGTGTGAGCTCAACTACGTGCGCCTGCTGCGACTGATGCCGGGACCACCGCAGCTGGGGCAAAGTATTAGCGTTGATTTCACCCATGAGTCGAAGAGTGGTATGCATATTCGTACAGATGAGGTTACGCGCTATACACACCTTTTAACTATCTCTGCCGAGAGTGCAAGACCAGAGTGGTTGCCAGAGATTCAGATTAAAGTGCGTATTTATCACGACGCGAAAATGGCTGAAGTGGTGGAATGGTGCAGCGACAGAACTATACCCTGGGAGCTGGCAGAAAAATCGTCAATGCAGGCACCGGATGAAAAATGGCAGTGGAACATGTTTTTAAGTGATCTTTTAGCTCATGGTTTAAGTCATGGCATGAGCAAAGTAAAAGTGTCCCTTTAAACAATAAAGTGACAGTAAATTGACAGTAAGGCAGCGCGAGAGATTTCATGAGTACAGTGCATATAACCCAAATCACTGATTTGCACCTGGGTGCAAGCGAGCAGGAAACCCTCGGCGGTGTTACCACCTTTGAGAGTTTTAAAGCTGCCCTACAAACCTCAGAAGATCAGGGCCGCGCCGACAACTTATTACTCCTCACCGGCGATCTGGCCAGCGATTATCAGCCCGGTGCTTACCAACTGCTGAATAAAACCCTCGCAGAAAAGCAGCGCCAGGCACTGTGGTTGCCCGGCAATCACGATAGCCTCGAGGCCATGGAGGCCAATCTGACAGCCTTCCCGCGAGTGCGCATTTATCAAACTGGCGACTGGGGCATACTTTTATTAGATAGCTCCACAGTAGGTCAGCCCGGCGGGCACCTCTCTGAGGCAGAACTTCAATTCGCCGAGCAGGGTCTAAAACAACTAGCCGGCAAGTTTGTCTTAGTGGCAGTGCATCACTCCCCAGTGCTGGTTAATTCCGCCTGGCTCGACCAGCAACAGATCGACAATCATCAGCGTCTCTACGACCTGCTTGCGGTCCATGGCCAGGTCAAGGCTGTAGTCACAGGTCATGTCCATCAGCACCACGACAGTCTCTGGGGAGAGATCCCAGTCTACTCAACACCCTCGAGCTGTGTTCAATTCGAGCAGCACAGCCATGACTTTGGTCTCGCCGACAAACCTCCCGGCTATCGCTGGCTGGATTTACATGACGACGGCAGCCTTGATACAGGCGTCGAATTCCTTAAAGATTTTGCCCAGCAGTGCGATCGCAGCTGTGCGGGTTATTAATCACCCCTCTCAATACTAGCTGTACATTTTCCGCGCAATCAATCGACCCTAACGCCATAGCTTTGGCTATAATGTCGCCTTCCAAAAAACAGATTGCCGTCAATGCCAACGCTGCTTTATTTACATGGGTTCAACAGTTCGCCAGAGTCCGCGAAGGCGCAGCAGACCCAGCAGTGGTTCAAGCAAAATGCCCCTGGAATAGAGTTTATTTGTCCCTCGCTGCCACCTTACGCTGATCAGGCTATGGCGCTGTTATGCGAGATAGTTGAGGCGCGTCTGCCAGAGCCCGTATTTGTCATTGGCAGCTCCATGGGCGGCTTTTATGCCAGCTGTTTGGCTGAGCGGTATGCTGAGTTTGCTATAGGCGCAGTGCTGATCAATCCAGCGGTCAGCCCAGCTCGTGGTTTGGACAAATGGCTCGGCGAAAACAGCAACTATCACAGTGGTGAAACCTGGTTCTTCGAAGAACACCACATAGCTGAATACCAGCGCTGGGACCCAACGGCGATAAAAAATACAAATAATTACCTGGTGCTATTGCAAAGCGGTGACGAAGTGCTTGATTATCGTGATGCCGAGCAGCGCTACCAAGGCTGCAAAATAATTCTCGAATCCGGTGGTGATCACAGCTTTATTGATTATCATCGACACTTGGAAATCATCCACCAGTTCTTGCTGTCGACGGTTCCAAGCAACCCACAATTACAACCTGACCTGTAGGGCGTATGAGCACATATAACGCAGAAGATATTGAAGTTCTCACCGGACTAGACCCGGTGCGCAAGCGCCCGGGAATGTACACCGACACCAGCCGTCCCAATCACCTGGCCCAAGAGGTTGTCGACAACAGTGTCGATGAAGCCCTCGCCGGACATGCCAGTCGCATTGATGTGACCCTGCATAAAGATGGCTCCCTCTCAGTCTGTGATGATGGCCGCGGCATGCCCGTGGATATTCACCCAGAGCAGGGCATCCCAGGTGTAGAGGTGATCCTCTCGACCCTCCACTCCGGTGGTAAATTCTCGAACAAAAACTACCAGTTCTCCGGTGGCCTTCATGGCGTTGGTGTCTCGGTGGTCAACGCCCTGTCGGACAAGCTTGAGCTGACTGTAAAGCGCGGTGGCAGCGTACATCAGATCACCTTTGCCAATGGCGACAAGACCACAGATCTGCAAGTGATCGACAGCTGCGGTCAGCGCAATACAGGCACCATACTGCGTTTCTGGCCCAACCCCATTTACTTCGACTCGGTTAAGTTTTCACTCCTGCGTCTGCGCCATGTTTTGCGGGCCAAAGCGGTACTCTGCAGTGGTTTAACCGTTAGTTTCTACGACGAAAATAGCGACGAGAGCGAAGAGTGGCACTATCAGGATGGTCTGCAGGATTATCTGTCTGGATCTCTGGCAGGCTGGGATGTATTGCCCGCCACACCGTTTATCGGTACCTATTCTGCAGCTAATGAAGCCGCCGACTGGGCCGTGCAGTGGATGCCCGATGGTGGTGATCTGGTGCAAGAGAGTTACGTTAACCTTATCCCCACACCTCAGGGCGGCACCCACGTCAACGGTCTGCGTACGGGTCTATTGGATGCCATGCGCGAGTTCTGTGAATTCAGAAACCTGCTACCCCGAGGCGTCAAACTGACCCCAGACGATATCTGGGATCGCTGTAGTTTTGTGCTTTCATCAAAGCTTGAAGATCCTCAGTTCTCCGGTCAGACCAAAGATCGACTGTCATCGCGACAGGCCGCGGCCTTTGTCTCCGGCGTGGTTAAAGACTCCTTCAGCCTGTGGCTCAATCAGCACACAGAAGAGGCCGAGAAACTCGCCGAACTCTGTATCTACAGCGCCCAGAGCCGCATGCGTGCGAGCAAAAAAGTGGTGCGCAAAAAGATTACTCAAGGCCCAGCACTGCCGGGTAAGCTGGCCGACTGTTCCAGTGGCGAGCCAGAGCGCTGTGAAATATTCTTCGTTGAGGGTGACTCAGCTGGCGGTTCTGCCAAGCAGGCCCGCAACCGTGAAAACCAAGCGATCATGCCCCTGCGTGGCAAGATCCTAAATACCTGGGAAGTAGACTCCCAAGAGATCCTCGGCTCTCAGGAAGTCCACGATATCTCCGTGGCTCTGGGCATAGATCCAGCCATCGAAAATCTCGACAAACTGCGCTATCACAAGGTCTGCATCCTCGCCGATGCCGACTCCGATGGACTGCATATTGCGACTCTGATCTGCGCACTATTTGTCCGTCACTTCCGATCTCTAGTCACTGCCGGCCATGTCTATGTTGCCATGCCGCCACTGTTCCGCATCGATGTCGGCAAAGAAGTCTATTACGCCCTCGATGAATCGGAAAAGCAGGGCATCCTCGACCGCATTGAAGCCGAGAACAAACGCGGCAAGGTCAATGTGCAGCGCTTTAAAGGGCTGGGTGAAATGAACCCATTACAGCTGCGCGAAACCACCATGAACCCAGACACCCGCCGTTTAGTGCAGCTCACCGTGGATGTGGATGACAACACCGACTCCATGATGGACATGTTGCTGGCGAAAAAACGCGCCCCCGACCGTCGCACCTGGCTCGAAAGCAAAGGCAACCTGGCTGGTATAGCCGATCTTTAGCTTTTTGATAAATTAAGAGCTTTGTAAATTAAGTGTTTTTATAAATAGGAAAAACGATGAACGATATCGTCAATTTTAATAGCGAAGGGTTGGAACGCCGACCCATGAGCGAATATGTTGAGCAGGCCTACCTGGACTACTCGATGTACGTCATCCTCGACCGCGCACTGCCGCATATTGGCGATGGCCTAAAGCCGGTTCAGCGACGCATCATCTTCGCCATGAGCGAGCTCAGCCTCAAAGCCAACGCCAAGTACAAAAAATCCGCGCGAACCGTCGGTGATGTCATCGGTAAGTATCATCCCCACGGTGACAGCGCCGCCTATGAAGCCATGGTGTTGATGGCCCAGCCATTCTCCTACCGCTATCCGCTAGTCGACGGTCAGGGCAACTGGGGTTCCGCAGATGATCCAAAATCATTTGCCGCCATGCGATACACCGAATCCAAGCTCTCCAAATATGCCGACGCACTGCTCTCGGAATTAGGCCAGGGTACCGCCAACTGGCGTCCCAACTTTGACGCCACCATGGACGAGCCGGAAATTCTCCCGGCCCGCGTGCCCAATGTGCTACTTAACGGTACCACAGGCATAGCCGTCGGCATGGCCACAGATATCCCGCCTCACAATCTCAACGAAGTAGTGAGCGCCTGCTTACATATGCTCGATAACCCCAAAGCCGACGTTGCCGAGCTGATGGAGTTTATTAAAGCGCCGGACTATCCCACCGACGCCGAAATCATCACCTCGCAAAAAGACATTCAAAACGTCTATGAGACCGGTCGCGGCTCGATCAAAATGCGCGCCATCTGGAATCGTGAAGACGGGGATATTATCGTCACCGCACTGCCATTTCAGGCCTCAGGCTCAAAGATTCTCGAACAGATCGCCGCCCAGATGCGCAACAAAAAATTGCCCATGGTAGAAGACCTGCGCGATGAGTCAGACCATGAAAATCCCACTCGCCTAGTTATCACCCCGCGCTCCAACCGCGTTGATCTCGAAGCCCTGATGGACCATTTATTTGCCACCTGTGACCTCGAGAGAAGCTACAGAGTTAACCTCAACATCATTGGTATTAACGGCAAACCAGGCGTTATGAACCTACGCCAGATTATCAAAGACTGGTTGCTGTTCCGCACCGACGTCACCCGTCGTCGTCTAAGCTACCGTCTGGAAAAAGTCGACAAGCGTCTGCACCTCTTAGACGGTTTGCTGATCGCCTTTTTGAATATTGATGAAGTGATTCATCTGATCCGCACCGAAGACGAACCCAAGCCAGCCTTAATAGCCCGCTTTGGTCTCTCGGATATTCAAGCGGAATATATTCTCGACACCAAGTTGCGTCAGTTAGCCCGCCTTGAAGAGTTTCGAATCCGTGCCGAGCAAGACGAGTTAGCCAAAGAGAAAGCCGAACTGGAATTGATTCTCGGTTCAGAGACACGTTTAAAAACACTGGTCAAAAAAGAACTTAAAGCCGCCGCCGAAGAATTTGGCGACGAGCGCCGTTCACCCCTAGTGTCACGTGGGGAGTCACAGGCGTTTAATGAAAAAGACCTGCTCACCGCCGAACCCATTACCGCAGTACTCTCGGATAAAGGTTGGATACGCGGCGCCAAAGGCCACGATATAGATCCCACTACCCTGAGCTACAAGTCAGGCGACAAATTCCTCTCCGCCGCCTGTGGGCGCAGTAATCAAAATGTCTTCCTGCAAGACTCCGTCGGTCGTTTCTATGCCCTCGCCGGGCACACATTGCCCTCAGCGCGAGGACAGGGAGAACCCGCCACCGGACGACTCAACGTCTCCTCCGGCGCACTGTTTACCGATGTAATCATGGGCGCAGACGACCAGAAAGTCCTTCTGGGAACCGATGCTGGCTATGGCTTTATCGGCAAAATTGGCGATCTCTACACCAAGAACCGTGCCGGTAAGGCCGTGGTCTCACTGCCCAAGGGCGCCAAGATCCTCTCCCCGAAAATGGTCAATGACGCCAATGCACAGATCGCCGCCGTCACCAATGAAGGGCGCTTATTGGTCTTCCCCATTGCCGAGCTTCCCGAGTTAGCCAAAGGTAAAGGCAATAAGATCATCAACATCCCCGGCTCACGACTTCAGGCCAGGGAAGAGTTTGTTATCGACTACGGCGTAGTTTCTGAAGGCGATTCACTTGTGGTTCACTCAGGTAAGCGCTACCTTGTAATGAAGGCCAAAGACCTTGAGCACTACAGCGGCGAACGCGGACGACGCGGACACAAGCTGCCACGTGGCTTCCAGAAGGTTGATAAGTTGGACGTAGAGAGTAAAAAAGTGGATAAATAATGCTGCCTTAGGGCACCACATACGACCCCTAGCGGGGCAGGGAGAATATCATTATGGAAGATAAAGTAGAGTTAATGCAGGCGCTAACCATCCAATATGGCGTCAAAGTGCTAATGGCACTGGTGATTTTTGTTATAGGTAAATGGGTCGTCAAACGACTCTCAGTAGTACTTGAAAATCTCATGGAAAAAAACGCCGTAGATTCGGCGATCAGACATTTTACCGGCAGTCTGGTGTACTACACCTTACTGATCTTTGTCTGTATTGCCGCCCTCGGCCAACTGGGTATCCAAACCGCCTCCTTCGTCGCCATAGTCGGTGCCGCCGGTCTAGCCGTAGGCTTAGCCCTCCAAGGTTCACTATCGAATTTCGCAGCCGGAGTTCTACTGCTGCTATTCCGCCCCTTTAAAGTCGGCGACTTTGTAGAAACCGCCGGCACCTCAGGTGTAATTCAAAGCATTCAAATCTTCACCACCGTCCTGTTC
>Ga0075446_10000045_pt1 | contig 43116 bp, 47 predicted proteins | sample CoawatmetaG05DNA_FD_71590 | JGI IMG/M metagenome (GOLD analysis project Ga0075446, IMG submission 71590) | Marine microbial communities from the West Antarctic Peninsula - Coastal water metaG058-DNA | ecosystem: Environmental > Aquatic > Marine > Coastal | place: Atlantic Ocean: West Antarctic... | reverse complement strand
CAAGATTTCTTCCTTAATTGATGTCTGCAATTCCAATTCACAAATTGTTAATTTTTCCGAAACAACTAAAGATTTAATTAAGAATATTAAATCTTTTTTGTTTTTAAATATGTACAAACATCCCCACATCCAGAAATGGTCAGACCAATCAAAAGTAATTATTGATAAGATATTTTCTTATTACGTTAAAAATTACTCAAAAATTGAAAAAAATTTTAATAATAAAGAAAGCAGAGAAAGAAACATAAGCGATTATATTTCTGGAATGACCGACAAATATGCCATTGACCTATACAATTCGATTAAATGAATATTTTTAAATTATATAAAGATAAATTTTGCGAGCTATTAGAAGCAAATCAATACGTTTGTAATTATGAAAAAATATCTATTGACCCTCCAAAACAAGCAACTTTTGGTGATCTTGCTTTTAATGCACCTTTAATTTTAGCTTCAGAAACTAAAAAAAATCCTTTAGATTTGGCAAATGAACTTTCAGAACTTATTAAAAAAAATTTTAATGAATTTGAAACGATTGAAGTTGCTAAACCTGGATTTATTAATTTAAGACTAAAAAATAATTTTTGGTATAAGTACCTTTTTGATTTTACCGATAGCAAAGGCGTTCTTTTTTCTAATAAAAAAAAAATAAATATTGAATATGTTTCTGCAAATCCTACTGGACCGCTTCATGTGGGGCACTGCAGAGGTGCAATTTATGGAGATGTTTTGGCAAATTTGCTAGCATTTGTTGGTAACAATGTAACAAAGGAATATTATATAAATGATTACGGAAATCAGATTCACATGTTTGCAAAATCTGTATTTGCGAGACTTCAAGAAATTAAAGAAAATATTCCATTCCCTTTAAGTCAAGGTCTTTATCCGGGCGATTATCTGAAAGAGATAGCAAATAACTTAATTAAAAAAAAACTAGTTAACGATATTTCTGATTATGCATCAATTAAAGATAAAGTTGGTGAGGCAGCAATGTCAGAAGCTATGCTTATGATTAAGGCGGACCTTCTCTCCCTTGGTATTAAACACGACTTGTTTGTCTCTGAAAAAGAGATCGTTTCTAAAAATTTAGTTTCCAAAATAATTAAAATTCTAGGTCAAAAAGATTGTATCTATGAAGGTATTTTGCCAAAACCTAAAGGTAATGAAAACGATGAATGGGAGCCAAGAAATCAGCTTCTTTTTAAGTCAACAAAATTTGGTGATGATGTAGATAGGGCCCTTAAAAAATCAGATGGCACTTGGACTTACTTTGCAAATGACGTTGCGTACCACGGACACAAGCTAGAGAGAAAATTTGACAAATATATAAATGTTCTTGGTGCTGATCACGCTGGTTATTTAAAAAGATTGAAAGCTTGTGTGGATGCACTATCGAACTCTAAGGCAGATTTTGAATGCAAGGTATGTCAATTAGTTAAGCTCTTTAAATCTGGAGAACCCTATAAAATGTCGAAACGTGCTGGAGATTTTATCACTGCAAAAGAATTAATTGATGCCGTTGGTGTAGATGCTGTACGTTTTATGATGATTTATAGAAGCAATGACAGTCAGCTAGATTTTGATTTTGATTTGGTAACGGAAAAAACTAAAGAAAACCCTGTTTTTTATGTTCAGTATGCCTCAGCAAGAATTCATTCAATACTTAGAAAAGTTAATTTGGAGGATGATTTGTTTAAAAAAGATTGCTTAGAATTATTAAATACAAACGTTGAAATTGATCTTATAAAAAAACTTTCTTTGTGGCCAAAAACAGTAGAAGTGGCTGCTAAAAACTTGGAGCCTCATAGAATTCCTTATTACCTATACGATTTAGCATCATCTCTCCATTCTTATTGGAATTTAGGAAAAGAAGATTCTAAGTTTAAAATTATAGAAAATCCAAATGAAGAATTAATAAAAGCTAGAATCTTTTTGTTAAAAAAAATTCTAACAGTGATTAAATCGGGGCTATCTATCTTGGGTGTAAACGCACCTCATTCAATGTAATGTACTTAACTATTGTCAAATTACTTTCTCTATTTTTTTTTCTTTTATTTTTTTTTTATAATATAAATTATTATAAATCCGATGATTTTAAATCTAAACTTTCTAATACACGAAGTTATTACAAAATGTTTATTGAAAACTATGGATTTAAATTAAAAAAAATAGAAACTAATAAAAATTATAAAATTTTCATCGACAATTCGGAATATTTTAAAAAAAGTGAAAAACAACCAACGTTTTGGGAGTTAATTAAATAAATGACCATATTGCAAAAGCAAGCAATTCTTGGTGTCTCTGGAAGTTCACTTACGAAACAAGAATATATTTTGTTTAAAAAATATTTGCCAATTGGATATATAATTTTTTCTAGAAATATAAAAAGTCTTCTGCAATTAAAAAACCTTATTACACAATTAAAATCTATTAATTCACAAAGAAAAACACTTATCATGATAGATCATGAAGGTGGTCGCGTGAATAGATTCTCAAAATTTTTTAATCAATCAAAGTTTGCTGCAAAAAATTTTGGGGAATCTTATACAAAAAATAAAAAAGTTTTCTTTAAAGACATGGCAAATTTTATTACCTTTAATTCTAATTTATTTCATTATTTAGGTGTTAATTTAGTTGCAGCACCAGTGCTAGACTTGTTTTATGAAAACAAATCTAAGGTTGTGGGTGATAGAGCTTATTCGCATAATCCGAGATATGTGAAAGCTATAGCTGATATTGTAATTAAAAAATATAGAGAAAGAAATATTATGACAATTGGCAAACATGTACCAGGTCATGGCTTGTCAGATAAAGATTCTCATTTTTTTTTACCCAAGATTAGAAAGGATAAAAAATTCTTACTAAAAAATGATTTTGCCGCGTTCAACAAGGTACAGTCTGATTTCTTAATGACTGCTCATATTGTCTATGAAGCTTATGACAGCCTTAATCCCGCAACACTTTCAGAAATCGTTATTAATGATTTAATTAGAAAAAAATTAAACTATAAAGGACTTGTAATGTCAGATGATATTTCCATGAAAGCACTATCTGGATCTATTAATGATTTAACTGACAAATGCTTAAATGCTGGTTGTGATATCATTCTTCACTGCAATGGAAATTTGAACGAAATGACCAAATTATTAAATTTATTACCGCTAGCACCAAATAGCTTGTTAACCAAAATTATTAAATTGTTTGATTATACTGAATAATTTAGTAGGTTTTTTTATGCAAGAGAATCAAGCAGAAAAATTTAGCAATAATTTCAAATTAAATGTTGATAATTATGAAGGACCGCTAGACCTTCTTTTGGACATGGCAAAAGCTCAAAAAGTTGATTTGATGCAAATATCCATTGTTCAATTAGCGGACCAATACATAAATTATGTCAATGAAATTCAAAATAATTTAGAGTTGGCAGCTGATTTTTTAGTTATGGCCTCTTGGTTGGCTTACCTAAAATCTAGGTTGCTATTACCTGACGAATCCGAAGACGAATTTTCCGCTATCCAAATGGCTGAAAAACTAAAGCTTCAATTGAGAAAACTGGAAAGTATCAGACTTCTTTCTGACCAACTAATGGTTAGGCCCAAATTAGGTTTTGATGTTTTTATGAGATCAATGAGAGAGGGCATAAAGCCTATCAACAAATCCGAATATAATGTTTCTTTATACGAATTAATCAAATCTTATGCTGACTTTAAAAAAAAACAAAATTTTTCATCAATTAGCATTGGAAAATTACCAGTATACACTATGGAGGAAGCTCTCAAAATGATTACTAAAATGTTTGATAAGATAAAAGAATGGTGTGAGATAAAAACCATTATTCCTAATAGTTTTTTAAAAACCAAGAAATTAAAAAAGTCAGGACTTTCGGGAACTTTTGCTGCAAGTTTAGAGTTGGTTAGAGAAGGTAAGCTAATGATAAAGCAAGAAAAAATTTTTGAAAATATTTTTATTAAAACAAAATAATAATTTATATGACTGCTATAGATAAAAAAGAAAAAAAAATAATTGAAGCTTTTTTGTTTGCTGCAGATGAGCCCCTTGATATTGAGACGCTGCAATCCAAAGTTAAAAAAAATACCGATGTTTTAAAAATTTTAGAACAGCTACAAGTTGACTATGAAGATAGGGGTATAAATTTAATAAAGCTTGTTAATCGCTGGTCTTTCAGAACTTCAATAGATCTTGCCGAGCAATTGCGTGAAGAAGTCACGAGTCAAAAAAAACTTTCTAAAGCAGCTATAGAAACACTCTCAATCATCGCTTATCATCAACCTGTTACCCGATCTGAAATAGAGGAAATTCGTGGTGTGTCTTTTTCCACAGGAACAATGGAAGTTTTATTTGAATTGGGCTGGGTTAAGCCCGCAGGAAGAAAAGATATTCCTGGCAAGCCACTCGCTTATGGTACTACCGATTCATTTCTTAGTCATTTTAATTTAAACTCTCTTGAAGACCTCCCAAATTCAGAGGAATTGATGGCAGCTGGCCTAATAGATAGTAGAGTTGATAGTTCAATATTTGGCACCTCCAAATTTGTTAAAGAAGAAGATTCTGAAAAAGAAAATATATATTCAAATATTGATGACATGATTAGTGACACTTTGGTTAATGAAAAATCCAATTTGAATGATGCAGACTTAGACAAAAATGAAAACAAAGATGATAAAAATAACAATGAAGACAACGATGATAAGAGAAAACCTGTAAAAAATTAAAATAGCTATTGTTTTGTTTTAATTTATCAGTATGATATTGATATGAGCATTGGTATTTGGCAAATAGTTATAGTAGTAGCCCTAGTAGTCCTTCTTTTTGGTAGGGGCAAGATTTCTGAATTAATGGGAGATGTAGCTAAAGGTATTAAAAGTTTTAAAAAAGGAATGTCTTCTGTAGAAGAGATTGAGGAAAAAGAGACTTCCAAAGATAACACTAAATCCGAAAGTTAAACTAAATGCCACAAATAGGGTGGTCTGAACTCTCAGTTATAATTGTAATTGCAATTCTAGTTATAGGTCCCAAAGAACTCCCAATAATCATGAAAAAATTTGGAAGTTGGATTCGATCTATCAAAAGTTACACAAGTCAGTTTCAAAATAGCCTAGAAGAAATTTCAGATTTAAATATAGATGATGAAAATATCCAGGATACTAAAAAAAAAGTAGATAAAAAAAAATCTAAATTAGATACTTAGGTTAATATTGATGAGCATAAAAACATCAACAATAACCGATCATTTAAAAGAACTTAGAGCTAGATTATTAAAGTCTGTTATTTTTTTATTTATCGCATTTATTTTTTGCTATATTTTTGCAGATAAAATCTATTCATTTTTGCTAGATCCTTACGTTCAAGCGGTAAAAGATGATCCCATTGAGCGCAGGATGATTTTTACGGCTCTTCACGAAACTTTTTTAACTTATTTAAAGTTAGCTTTTTTTTCATCTTTTTGTCTATCTTTTCCTATAATTATAATTCAAATTTGGAAATTTATAGCACCAGGTTTGTACAAGGATGAAAAATTGGCATTAATGCCTTTTTTAATAGCTACGCCAATTTTATTTATTTTAGGAGGTATGCTCGTTTATTATTTAATAATGCCACTTGCTATCAAATTCTTTCTGTCATTTGAAACCACTGCAACAATTTCGGGACTACCTATTCAGTTAGAAGCCAAAGTGAATGAATATCTTTCATTAGTAACTAAATTAATTTTTGCATTTGGACTTAGTTTTCAACTTCCTGTCCTTCTTACGTTACTCGGAAAAGTTGGTTTTTTAAAATCAGATTCTTTAAAAAAGAGAAGAAAATATGTTGTTGTCATGATTTTTGCAGCTGCTGCAATTTTAACACCACCCGATCCAATAACCCAAATTGGCTTAGCATTACCCCTTCTATTGCTTTATGAGCTTTCAATTATTACAGTTAAATTTGTAGAAAAAAAATAATGTTAATTTTAAAAGATATAAGAAAAAATATAGATTTTTTTAAGTCTAAAATTAGATTTAGATATGTAAAAAACTCCGACTCATTATTAGATGCGCTTTTAAATGATGATGAAAGTCTTAGAAAGCAACTTGAAATCCAGCAGGAGCTTCAAAATAAAAGAAACTTAATTTCTAAAGCCTTAGGCTCCCATAAAGACAAAAATAGTGTTGATTTCAAAACCTTATCATCTGACGTCTCCGAGGTTAAAAATCAAATTAATGAGATAGAATCTGGTATTTCTGATCTTAGAGAAAAAATTGACAAAACTCTACACTCCCTCCCAAACATTGCTCTTGATGATGTTCCTGAAGCCGAAGATGAAAATGGTAATATTGAAATTAAAAAAGTTGGTCAAATTAGAGAATTTGACTTTAAGCCTTTAGGGCATGATGAGATTGGAGAAAACTTAAATCTAATAGATTTTGAAACAGCTGTTGAATTAGCTGGATCTAGGTTTTCAATTATAAAAAATGATTTGGCCAAACTAGAGCGTGCCTTGGTTAATTTTATGCTTGATCTGCATACAGAGGAAAATGGTTACGAGGAATACAACGTTCCTTTTCTTGTTAATACAAAATCAATGTTCGGAACTGGACAGTTACCTAAGTTTAGAGATGATCAATTTCAAACAAATAATGATTTGTGGCTCATACCGACAGGGGAGGTTCCCTTAACCAATATGGTTGCTAACAAAATTATAAAATATGAGAAGTTACCACTACGATATGTGGCTTCTACCCAATGTTTTAGATTAGAAGCTGGTTCAGCTGGAAAAGATACAAAGGGAATTATGCGACAACATCAATTTACTAAGATTGAATTGGTTTCTATTATACAACCTGAATTTCGAGAAAAAGAATTGGAAAGATTGCTCAAATCTGCTGAGAGAGTTTTGGAATTATTAAAATTACCTTATCGTGTTATGCTATTATCAAGTGGTGACATGGGTTTTAGTGCAGAGAAAACTTATGATATTGAAGTTTGGATTCCATCTCAAAAAAAATATAGAGAAATTTCTAGTTGTTCATCATGTTCGACTTTCCAGTCAAATAGAATGAAAGCTAGATACAAAACAGTTGATAATAAGAATGAGTTATTAGCAACTCTAAATGGTTCGGGATTGGCAATCGGTAGGACCTTAATTGCAATATTAGAAAACTACCAAAAAAAAGATGGATCAATAGAAATTCCTGAAATTTTGCAAAAATATATGTCAAAAAAGATTATAAGCACAGAATCTAAAATTTAGAATTTAGTTTATGCCAGATAATTACTTATGGAAGGCAAGTCTTGAAAAAATAAAAGATTCAAATTTGTATAAATTTTGTGAATTTTTGGAAAAAAAAATTGACTTACCTTTATTTGAAAATTACCACGACTTATGGAGATGGTCAGTAGAATCACCCGAAGTTTTTTGGGATATTTTTTGGGATTTTTCTATGATTAAGGGAACTAAAGGAAAAAAAATTTTTTCCCAAAAAAAAGATTTTTTTGAGTCCCGTTATTTCGAAGATTCGAAGTTAAATTTTGCTTACAATCTTCTTTTTAAAAAAACTAACGAATTAGCAGTTCATTTTAGAGCTGAAAATGGTTATGAAAAATCTATTACATGGAAAAAACTTTACGACGATACTTGCAAATTATCTTATTTTTTTAAAAAAAATGGCTTAAAGAAAAATGACCGCATTGCTGCATATCTCCCTAATAATATCGAATCTATAGTGGGGTTGTTAGCCTCTTCTAAGAATGGGCACATATGGTCATGTTGTTCACCAGATTTTGGTATTCAGGGTGTTGTCGATCGTTTTTTGCAGATAGAACCCAGGATTTTAATAGCGTGTGATTATTATTATTATAACGGTAAAAAAATAGATCTAATCGATAGAATAGAATCTTTACAGAAGCTTATTCCTTCTATTGAAAAAGTTATTATTTGTTCTTATGAAAAAAATGAATCTTTTCCAGAATCCTTTTTCCCCTTCAAAAAAATTTTAGACGAAAACCCACTTGATGAAATTTTTGAAGAATTTGAATTTAACCAACCATTGTATATTTTGTACTCAAGTGGAACTACGGGCGTTCCCAAATGTATAGTTCATGGTGCTGGCGGATCTTTGATTGAACAAAAAAAGGAATTATTTCTAAATTGCGATGTCAAAGAGAATGATAATGTATTTTATTTTACTACTACTGGCTGGATGATGTGGAATTGGCTTGTTAGCAGTCTATCCTGTGGCGCTAGTGTCAAATTGTATGATGGATCTCCTTTTTATCCGTATAAAGATACTTTGTTTAAATATTGTGAGGAGCATAAATTTTCACTACTCGGCTTGAGTGCTAAATATATAGATTTTTTAAAAAAAAATAAATTTTCTGCCAAGTCTTATAATCTAGATAGTTTAAAAATTATTACCTCTACAGGTTCCCCACTAATGAAAGAAAGCTGGGAATATGTTTATAAAAATATCAAAAAAGATGTTCTTCTGTCGTCTATTAGTGGTGGTACGGATGTGGTAGGGTGTCTTGTTATGGGGAATATCCTGGACCCAGTAAACGCCGGTGAAATTCAATGTGCTAGTCTTGCAATAGATGTTGACGTTTTTGATGACAAGGGTTTTTCTGTAAATAATTTTAATAAAGGAGAGCTTGTTGTAAAACATCCATTCCCCTCTATGCCAGTTCAATTTTGGAACGATCCAGATAAAGAAAAAATTAAAGCTGCTTATTTTAATAAGTTTCCAAATATTTGGCATCATGGTGATTACATACAAAAAACCGCTAACCATGGTTTTGTTATTCATGGCAGATCAGATGCTACCTTAAAGCCAGGAGGCGTAAGAATCGGTACTGCGGAAATATATCGCCAAGTAGAGTCTTTTGATGAAATAGAAGAATCAATTGCAGTGGGTCAAAATTTTGATCATGACGTAAGAATAGTGCTTTTTGTAAAAATGACAACAAATGCAAAGCTAACAGATGATTTGATTAAGAAAATTAAGTCTACAATTAAAAAAAATTGCTCGCCCAAACACGTCCCTTCAGTTATTTTGCAATGTCCTGACATACCCAGAACAAAGAGTGGTAAAATCGTGGAAATTGCAGTTACAAATATTATTGCCGGTGAGAAAATTAACAATTTAGAGTCTATAGCCAATCCAGAGTGCTTAAGTTATTTCAAGAATATAGAAAAAACATAACTAATCAGTGCTATTTTCCTACTTATAATTAATTAAAAAAATTTGCAGAAGTCTTTTGTTCTTTTCGAGAATTTAAAACCGTTGATATTGCTAGAGAATTATTAGATAAGATCAGCCATTACAAACCAAGAGAAAGTACATAAAATATAACTTATTTCTATTTATCTTTGGCTAAAGTTGTCTGGAAAATAAATATTTTGTGAGTCTTTTTTGCAACAAACGAATTAGTATTGTATATCAATGCTAACTCAATGCGGTTAGGTGGGTGAGAGGCTGAAACCAGTCGTTTGCTAAATGACCTTACGAGTAATATCGTAACGAGGGTTCGAATCCCTCCCTGACCGCCAAATAGATATGAAAATAAAAAAAATTCCAATCAATAAAATATTAAAAGATTCTTTTAATTTTGTTTTCTCAGATTTTTTGGAAAAATTTAAAAAAGGATTTTTTATTGTCTTTTTAATCACCCTTGGATTTAATGGATTAAATTTTTTAATATCTAGCTCTTTAGCTACAAATTTTACTATTTTTCTATTTATAACATTCTCAATATTATTAATGAGTTCTATAGGCATCAGTGTACATAAGGAAATTATAGCAAATCAAAAGCAAGATTTTTTTTTAGACTTCCTATCTATTAAAAATTTTAAATATTTTTTAACTATTTTGTTAATTACTTTGGCCGCAATATCCCCTTTTGTTATTCATTATTTATTTAAAATTTTTAATATTATTAAAATATTAAATTTTAATATCTCATTATTGTTTGTTTTTTGGATGATAACATCCGCCCTGGCCCTTAGATTAATTTTTATCCTGCCAAAAATTGCTTTGGATATAAAGATAAACAAAATATCTAAAGAGCTGAATAATAGTGGATTTCAATTGCTTGTCCTTTTTTTTATTGTAACAATAATATTTTTTATTCCATCCGCTATAATTGTCTCTTTTCAGGTTTCTCTATTAGCAACTAACAGTCAAATATTTTCAATTTTAAAACCTTTTTTTGACCTAGTGTCATTTTATATTTCTTATTTTAATTATTTAATTATTTTCGCTGTTATTTCTTACTCATACAAAATATCGGAAAATAAATAAGTCTAAAATTAGCCTCAAACACATAGGCACTCGTACTAATGAAAATTAGTAATAAAGCAAATTTGTAAATAAAAAATAATGGCAGAGGGAGTGAGATTCGAACTCACGGTACCTTGCGGTACGGCGGTTTTCAAGACCGCTGGATTAAACCACTCTCCCATCCCTCCGTGCGATAGTTTTTATAATTTTAATGTTAAATTTCAACTATAATAATAAAAAATGCACTTAAATTGGCGTTTTTTAGTAGTCTAAATGGAAATAGGCGTTATTATTAATTCATGCTATCAGAATTGTAATGAATTTTACTTTTAAAATACTTTTATTTCTATTTTTGTCTTTTTTTTCATACGATTCTTATGCTAGCAATAAGGATTTTGATAATTGGTTAGTTGTTTTTAAAAAAAAAGCGATAGAAACGGAGGGTATTAGCTCCAGTACAATCAACAAGGCTTTTTTAAGAGTTCAATTTTTAGATCGATTGCTCGTTTATGACAAAAAGCAACCTGAATTTATTGAAAAAACAAATGTTTATTTAAAAAAAAGAGTAACCAAACAAAGAATTTTAATTGGTAAAAATTTAATAAGCGAAAATAAAACTTTACTAAAAAAAATTGAAAAAGAATTCGGTGTTCCAAAAGAATATTTAGTAGCTTTATGGGGAATCGAAACTAGTTTTGGAAGGCATCTGGGGAAAATTGATACAATTTCTGCTTTAGCAACACTTTCGTTTGATAAAAGAAGATCTGCATACTTTTCAAAAGAATTGATAGTTATCTTAAAGCTTATTGACAAAGGAACAGTTAATTTGGAAAATTTATATGGATCATGGGCGGGTGCTCACGGTAATTTTCAATTTATGCCCACTTCTATAGATAGATATGCAGTCGATTATGACAATGATGGCAAGATAGATCTTGTTAATTCACTAGAGGATTCATTTGCCTCAGCTGCAAACTATTTAAAGACAATAGGATGGGATAAAAATATCTCGTGGGGGTATGAAGCTAGTTATGAAAAAAAAATAGATGAACGTCTTCTAACAACCGATGCAAGAAAGTTAAAACCTACTTTGGTAAAAAAAGATTTTTTAAAATTTAAAATCACAGCTAAAAATAAAAATTTTATTTCAGCTGAGTTTAAACTGATAAGACCAGACGGAAAAACCGGTCCTATTTATCTAGCAACAAAAAATTATGAAAAAATACTTAACTGGAACCGATCTTTAAGGTTTGCCATAACTGTGGGTATCTTTGCTGATATTTTAAAAAATGCTTAAGAAATATTTATTTGTAACATTTATTTCTCTTTTTTTTTTTTCATGCACAGGTATTCAAAAAGTTGATAGGAGCATTTCTTTTGAAGAAAAGGGACTTGTTGGAAATTTAAGTGATCTCAAAATAAAAAATAATAATATTGAAATAGTTGTTGGAAAAAACTTCAATGGAAGATCATTGAAAATTACAAATTTAGATAATAAAAAATCTATGAATTTATTTAAAATTAAAAAAATAAAAAACCTTGATAAGCCTAGAATTGCCTATATCAATGATGCTACTGTTAATGAGCTCGAGATAAATACTGAGTTTCCTTTTGTAAAAATCGAATCCATTAAGCAAAATAGAACTTTTGTTGCCAATAAAGCAAAAATGTTTCAAGAAGAGAGCCGTTTAAAAAACACATCAAAGGTCAACAGTGTAGAAATAATTTCCCTTGATAAAAAAAAATTATCTAAGAAAAAAATAAAAAAAAAGAATTTGTTCATTCAGTATGGTTCTTTTTACTACTCTAATTATGCAAAAGAACTTCGATATAATTTGAAAAAGTTTCTTCCTACTAAAAATATTGCTATTAAAGGCAAAGTTGGTAATTACTTGGTTACAATAGGCCCTATTAAAAATTTAGAGGAGTACGACTTAATATTTAAGAAACTTAATTTTAACAAGTTTGATGGTTATGAAATTATAATTAAATGAAAAAAACATTAACTTTATTTTTTGCAATAATTCTACTTCATGGCTACAAAGCTTTCTCTATAGAGACGTCGGCAAAGCAGGCGATATTAGTAGAAGTCAGCTCAGGAAATATTATTTTTGAAAAAAACAAAGATCAAAAAATATCACCAGCCTCATTAACAAAAATTATGACATCTATAATTGCTTTTGATTTGATTAAAAAAGGTGAAATTAAACTAGATGAAAAATTTATTGTTTCGAATAAAGCATGGAGAATGTCAAAACAGGGTTATTCATCGATGTTTATTATGCCTAATGACAGGATCTCAGTTGAGAATTTACTAAGAGGTATCATTGTTGCTTCAGGAAATGATGCTTGCGTGGCGTTAGCAGAGGGCATTGCGGGATCTGAAACCACATTTGCTTCCATGATGAATGATAAGGCTAAAATAATTGGAATGGCTCATACTAATTTTTCCAATGCTTCTGGAATCTTTTCTAAAAATAATTATTCAACCGTTAATGATATCGCATTAATGTCTGCGTATTTAATAAAGAACTTTCCGGAACTGTACAGAATATATACAGAGAAGAAGTTTACCTGGGATAGAACTGGTGGAAATCCGATTTCACAACCTAACAGAAACATCTTGCTCAATAAAAATAAATTTATTGACGGAATTAAAACTGGTCATCTTAGCGATTCTGGATTCTCATTAGCGGCATCAATCAAAGTTAATAATAGAAGACTCATTAGTGTTTTGAGTGGTACAAAATCCCCAAGCGAAAGGTCAAAAGAATCTTTAAAATTACTGAATCATGCATTAATTACTACTGATTTACTGCAAATTAAAAAAGACAACCCCTTATTTGTGGCAAATGTTTGGAATAGCAAGAGCAAAATTATAAAACTTAAATTAGAAAAAGATTATTTTATTACCTACCCGAAGAGAAGGTCTAGGGATGTTAAGTTTTCAATTGTAATTAACGAACCAATTAAAATAAAATTTAAAAAGAATGATCCATTAGGTCTTTTGAAGATAGAGGGAAGAAATGGATTTAAAAAAGAATACCGACTTTTAGCATCAGAAAACTTCAAAGAAGTTAATTTTATTAAAAGATTTTTTAATTCAATAAATTTTTTAATATGGGGATAGGCCGGGGTGTTTTTATTACTTTTGAAGGAATCGAGGGATCTGGAAAATCTACCCAAATCAAATCTCTTTATACTTTTTTAAAAAATAATATTTCTAAAAAAATTTTTTTAACCAGAGAACCCGGTGGAACAAAAATATCTGAAAAAATTAGAAATATTGTCATTAAAGACTTGGACAGTAGTAATAATCCATTAACAGAGCTGTTTCTTTTGTTTGCTGCTAGAGCAGAGCACTACGACTTAATTAAAAAAAAACTCAATGATGGATTCATAGTCTTGTGCGATAGGTACTTAGATTCAACTATTGCTTACCAGCATTTCAATGGCACTATTGAATTAAAAATTATTAATTATTTGCAAAAACTAATAGATAAAAATATAAAACCAAATTTAACCATTCTTCTTGATGTAAAACCTTCTCTTAGTAAAAAAAGAATGCATTTAAGAAAAAAAAAGTTGGACAGGTTTGACAATGAATCTTTAAAAAAAATGGAGGTTGTAAGAAAAGGTTTTTTAAAAATAGCCAAATTAAATAAAAAAAGAATCATTGTAATTAATAACAATTTAGATCAAAATACTTCGGAGAGAAAAATTAAGTCAAAAATTTTGAATTATTTAGTTAAATGAATAAAAATTCAAACATAACTAGGCAAAATATCTATGACCTTGTTTATCGCGAATTAGGAATTTCAAAAGTATACTGCTCCAACTTTGTAGATAGTTTATTTGACAAAATTATTGATGCTCTAAAATCTGACAAAAAAGTTAAAATATCTCTTTTTGGAACTTTTTCTAAAAAAAAAAAAAACTCTAGAGTTGGAAGAAATCCTAAAACAAAAGAGGAAAAAATTATATCTTCTAGAAACGTGGTTACCTTCAAGCCTTCAAAATTTCTCGTTAAAAAAATTAATAGATTTTCTCAATGAAAGATGCAAAAAATACTGTCTTTAAAAGCATTGGCCAATTAGCTGAAGAAATTGATTTAATTGATAAGGTCACCGGCAAGCCAAAAACTCATGTTATAAGATTTTGGGAAAAAAAATTTAAAATTTTAAAACCAAGTATGGTCTTTAATAACCACCGATATTACTCCGAGGCAGACATTGATCTTTTTCGAAGAGTTAAGATCCTATTAAAAGACAAAGGAATGACCATCAAAGGTGCCATCAAGCAAATTGATGATGAATATTCTATTGACTATAAAAAAATGAATAATATAAGTTCTCATACGCAGCTTTTTAAAATAAAAAAAATAATTAAAGACATAAAAAATATATTGTAATGGCAAAAAAATCTCATGTTAAAGTCAGACTAGTTCCGGAAGACAAGCCAAACAGTCCCTTTAATTATTATGTAAAAAAACCAACAGCTGGTGATAAAGCTAAAGACAAGCTTAAGATGAAAAAATACAATCCAGCTACAAGAAAACATGAGTGGTTTGTTGAGAAGAAGCTACCGCCACACAGTAAATAATTAAATTTTTTCTTTTTCTAATTTGATAAATGACCTAATCATTGCTTTCCAGATATTTACAATGACGTAAGATTCAATTTTAAGATTTTTTCCCTTGAGGACAAGTTTTTTTAACATCGCAGCTATTCTTTTTTTATCAATTATTTCACTTCTTTTTTTATATTTTGTTATTTGAAGAACTTCTTTTCTTCTAAAGCTTAGAAGTTTAAGAATTTGAGTATCTATCTTATCAATATTTTTTCTGATTTTATCAATACTCTTTTTTTTATTTTTTTGTGACAATTTAACTTTTTTATTCATATGGTTAAAATTATATAAAAGAACATGACAAATTTACAACTAAATAAATATTTTAAAATTTGGCACATAATTTTACTTATAAATTTGCTTTTATTAGTAAGCATTGGTGGGTTTACAAGATTAACTAATTCGGGCCTATCAATTACGAATTGGGAAATATTCAAAGGTATTTTACCGCCATTCAACCAAAAATCCTGGGATGATTACTTTGCGCTCTATAAGTCCATACCCCAATATAAAGAATTAAATTTAGGAATGAGCTTGGAATCTTTTAAATACATATTCTGGTGGGAATATATTCACAGATTATTAGCTAGAATTGTTAGTTTGATATTTTTTCTTCCCTTAGTTTTTTTTCTTTACAAGAAATACATTAATAAAAATAATATTTTATTTTATATTTTGATACTATTTCTCTTTCTATTTCAGGGATTTCTTGGCTGGTACATGGTAAAAAGTGGCCTATCAGTGAATATTGATGTTAGTCATTTTAGACTAGCTGCTCATCTTTCGGGGGCAATCATTATAATAACTTTAATTTTTTGGAGTTATTTAAACCTCAAAGATCAAAATTTAACCATCAAAAATTTTAAGAATAGAAGTGTTATTTTTTTGTTAGTTTTTTTAGTCTTTATTCAAATTATTTTTGGAGCTTTTACATCAGGTTTAGACGCTGGCTACATTTACCAAACATGGCCACTTATGAATCTAAGTTTTGTGGCAGATGAAGTTTCTTTTGGATCTTTCTTTTCAACGGAAATTTTTTTTGATAGAGCACACATACAGTTAATTCATAGATTGAATGCTTATTTGATATTTTCTATTTTTGTATTCTTCTATGTTAGGAGTTTTAAAGAATTAAAAAGATTGCTACGTGTACCGTTTTTTCTTTTGCTGCTTCAGATTATACTAGGAATATTGACTTTGGTCACAGGAGTTAACATCTATTTAGCTGCGCTACACCAATTAACATCTATATTGCTTGTTATGTCATTTTTATCATTGATTTTTAGGCTTAAAAATAATTTCTCATGTTGACATTTAATCACTCAAACAGTAATTACACCATCTTTCATGACTGACTTTATTAAAAAAAGCGAAATTAAAAATGACTGGTATCATATCGATGCAACAAATGCTGTTGTAGGAAGATTAGCAGCGGAAATTTCAAAAATTTTAAGAGGAAAAAACAAGACTACTTTTACTCCGCACATGGATGACGGTGATTTTGTTGTTGTAACAAACATAGCCAAAATAAAATTTACTGGAAATAAACTTCAAGATAAAAGATATTATAGGCATACAGGCCATCCAGGTGGAATTAAAGAGACATCCCCAAAGCTTTTGATGGCAAAAAAACCAGAAGAGATTTTGAAGCTTGCTGTAAAAAGAATGTTACCAGGTGGACCTCTAGCAAAAAAACAACTAACTAAACTAAAAATTTATAAAGATGAAAATCATCCTCATACTGCTCAAAAAATTAGAGATATTAATTTTTCTTCATTGAACAAAAAAAATACTAGAAGTAATTAAATTGCATGTCACTTAATATAAAAATTACCAAAGAAGCTAACTACGCTACAGGAAAAAGAAAAGATGCTGTAGCAAGAGTCTGGTTGCTTGCTGGATCTGGTAAAATTTCAGTTAATGGAAAAATCTATACGGAGTATTTTAGAAGACCCGTTCATCAACTTTTAGTTGAGAAGCCACTCAGGATTACTGAAAAAACTAACCTTGTTGATATTGTTTGTACAGTAAAAGGTGGTGGAATGTCAGGACAGGCTGGAGCTGTTACTCACGGAATATCAAAAGCTTTGGTTGTTTCAGACGAAACAATTAGAAAAGTTGTTAAAAAAGATAAATTGCTAACTAGAGATTCAAGATCTGTTGAAAGAAAGAAATACGGGCAGAAAAAAGCAAGAGCTCGATTCCAATTCTCTAAAAGATAATCATATTTCATTTTTTCAGTTTTGCTTTTGTTTTATTGAAAATAAAAGTAATAATTCACTTATTTTATGAAAAAAATTAAAATTGCTATTGCTGGAGCTACAGGCTTTGTTGGATTGGAATTATTAAAAATTCTAGTTAACCATCCCAATGTTGATATTGTTCACCTTTACTCGCAATCTAATTTAAACAAATCAATAAACTTTTACTCTAAAAGTTTTAAATTTAAAAAAAAACTACCCAATGTTTCGATGATGAAAGATCATGAACTTGAAAATATTGACGTTATCTTTACAGCCCTGCCTCATGGAGAAGCGCACTTAATATCTAAAAAATTAAATCCAAAATCTGTTTTAATCGATCTTTCTGCGGATTTTAGAATTAACAGTAAGTCTATCTTTGAAAAATGGTACAAAGTTCCCCACCTTGCAATGAAAGAACAGAAAAAATCTATATACGGTTTGAGTGAAATTAATAGAAATTTTATTAAAAAAAGTAATTTTATTGCTTGTCCTGGATGCTATCCTACATCTGTTTTGTTACCTCTATTGCCATTGGTTAAAAAAAAATTAATCAACACAAAAACAATCAAAGCTGATTGCAAATCTGGATATTCTGGAGCTGGGAAAAAAACTAATGATAAAAAACTTTATCCCAATATAGATAAAAATATTGCTATTTACGGTGCTGGCCAACATAGACACATGCCAGAAATAGACCAGGAGCTATCAAGGGCTTTAAAAAAAAAAGTAGAAATATCTTTTACACCGCATTTAATTCCTACTTTTAGAGGAATTTTGTCTACAATTTATTTAGATCTTAAAAAGGGCGTGAGTATCGACAATGTTTATAAATGCCTGGTAAATTTTTATAAAAAAGAAAAATTTGTAAATATTTACGAATCAATTCGTATGATAAATACAAATGACGTACTAAATACAAATAATTGCAATATCGCAATCTACAAAAATAGATTTGATAATCAAATTATTATTGCTAGCAGTATAGATAATTTAATTAAAGGTGCCGCGGGGCAGGCAGTTCAAAACTTTAATATTAGATATGGATTTAAAGAAAGCTTATCTATAATTTAAAAAATGAAAACATTTAATATTGCAATAGCTGGTTTGGGAAACATAGGGTTGGAAGTTTATAAAAATCTTACAAAGAACAAAAAAAATATACTTAAAAAAACTGGATTTAAATTTAACATTTCAGAAATTTCTGTAAAAAATTTAAAAAAAAAGAGAGGAATTATTTTATCTAAAAAACTATTTGTTAAAAATCCTATTGAGCTTACTAGATTAAAAGACATTGATATTATAGTTGAATTAATAGGTGGCAGTGATGGTATGGCAAAAAAATTAGTTTTTGCTGCCCTTAAAGGTGGCAAACATGTAGTTACTGCAAATAAAGCATTAATAGCCAAGTATGGAGATGAGCTTTCAGTCCTAGCAGAAAAAAATTCGGTTAATCTTTTATTCGAGGCCTCTGTTGGTGGTGGAATACCTATTATTAAATCGATTAAGCAAGGTCTCATAGCGAATGAAATTAACCACGTTTATGGAATTCTTAATGGAACAACTAATTACATCTTAACTGAGATGGAGAGAAAAAAGGCTAATTTTAAAGATATTTTAAAAATTGCTCAAGATAAGGGTTACGCAGAAAGCAACCCTCACTCAGATATAAGCGGTTCTGACGCCGCTTCTAAGATTTCAATTTTGAGCTCTATTTGCTTTGGTAGTAAAATTATTAACAGTGGTTTTTTAGTTGAGGGTATTAGTAATATTGATCTGAGAGATATTTTATATGCAAAAAAATTGGGTTTCAAAATTAAGTTATTAGCAATTTCAGAAATAATAAAAAATAAAATTAAACAAAGAGTGCACCCGGCGTTAATTCCTGCTGAGCTTGATATTGCAAATATTGATGGAGTTACAAATGCTATCGTCGTAGATGGTAAGCCTATAGGCAAAACAGTATATGAGGGGGCTGGCGCAGGTAAGGGGCCAACTTCATCTGCAATCATATCAGATATTACATCAATCATGGTTGGGAATGATGATTTTTGTTTCGGTCATTCTCCCAGTGCAAAAAAAACATACCCTTTATTTGACTTTAACAATCATCATAGCAAATACTATTTTAGATTCTTGGTGCAAGACATACCTGGTGTTCTTTCTCAAATAACTTCTCTATTGGCTAAAAATAATATTTCTATTCAAAATTTAATCCAAGATCCCGATCAAAAAAAACTATCAAATGTAATGATTATTACGCACCTATCGAAAGAAAAGGATATACAAGTAATTTTAAAGAAATTACAAAATAAAAAAAATATCTTTAAAAAAATTGTAATGATTAGGGTAAGAAACCAAAATAAATTATAATGTTAAATAGCAAACTATTAGAGCAATTCACCAAGGTAGCAGCCCAAGCAGCCTATTCATCCTCTTTATTAAAAGGAAAAAATGATAAAATAGCAGCGGATCAAGCAGCTGTGGATTCTATGAGAAATTATTTAAACAAAATTGATATGAACGCAACAATAGTTATTGGTGAAGGGGAGATGGATGAGGCTCCTATGCTTTTTATAGGAGAGAAATTAGGTACCGGCAATGGCGATCCATTAGATATAGCTGTTGACCCATTGGATGGCACCACCCTTACAGCAAAGAACCTTCCGGATGCAATTTCTGTTATTGCTGTTGCTGAAAAAGGAAATTTATTACAAGCACCAGACACATATATGGAGAAACTAGCTATTGGTCCTGATTATCCAGAAAATATAGTTGATTTAGACAATTCAATAGAAACTAACCTTAAAAATATAGCTGAATTCAAATCTAAAAAGCCCTCAGATTTAACTGTTTGTTTGCTCGAGAGAGATCGGCATAAAAAAATTGTAGAATCTATAAATAAAATATCTGCTAAAATAAAATTTATTTCCGATGGAGATGTTATGGGCGCAATATATACCTGCATAAAGGATTTTAATGTTGATATGTACGTTGGAATAGGGGGGGCGCCGGAAGGTGTCTTAGCTGCTGCTGCCATTAAATGTTTTGGTGGACAATTTCAAGGTAGACTTTCTATTTCAGATAGTGAAGAAAAATTGAGAGCTACCAAGCTAGGAATTACTGATCTTAAAAAAAAATATTATTTAAATGATATAGTTAAAGGCGATGTTATTTTTTGCGCAGGTGGGGTTACAGACGGAGAACTTTTAAAAGGAATCAGAATTTCAAAAAATAACTTTTTAGCAGATTTGCTTGTAATGCACTCTGATCAGAAAATTATCAAAGTTTACACAGAAAAATTTGAAATATGATCAAAAATTCCGTTTCTGACCGGAATTGGATTTTAAGTAAATTTGACGAAAATAAAGTAAAAAAAACTAATCAAGAGTTAGGAATTAGCGAGGTCCTAAGTAGACTCTTATCAATTAGAAATGTTGACCCAGACCAATGCAATGATTTTTTAAATCCAAAAATAAAACATTCTATGCCTAATCCTTTTTTATTAAAATCTATGGATACGGCTGTAAATACAATTATTCAGCATATTATCAAAGGAAATTATATTTGTATTTATGGAGATTACGATGTGGATGGAGCTTCATCTACTGCAATTCTTGCTAGATTTTTAAAAAATTTTACTAATAATTTTTTTATTTTTATTCCCGATAGAATTAAAGATGGATATGGACCCAATATAAAAATTTTTGAAGATATTGCATCTAAAGATGTTAAATTAATTATAACAGTTGATTGTGGTACAACATCATTTGAACCAATTGCGTTTGCAAATTCACAGAATATTGACGTTGTTGTTATCGATCATCATCAGTCGACAGAAATTTTACCTGCCGCAAAGGCCATAGTAAATCCTAATAGATTTGATGAAAACTCATCATTAACATATTTGTGTGCTGCAGGTGTTGTTTTCTTGGTTTTGTCTGCAATTTTAATGAGACTTAGAGAGAAAGATTTTTTTAATAAAAAAAATATCTTAGAGCCAAATCTTTTAAATTTCCTAGATCTGGTAGCATTAGGTACGGTATGCGATGTAGTACCATTGGAAGGGCTAAATAGAGCTTTTGTTTACCAGGGTCTTAAAGTTTTGCAAAAAAGAAATAACTTAGGAATAAAAACTTTATCTGATGTTGCAAATATCAATTCAAAAATATCAACTTATCACCTAGGATATATAATCGGTCCTAAAATTAATGCTGGAGGAAGAATTGGAAAATCAGACCATGGTGCAAACTTGTTATTGACTGATGACCCAGAAGTTGCTTTTAAAATTTCCAAAGATCTAAACTATCTGAATGAAAAAAGAAAGAGTATTGAAGGTGTTGTTTTGGAAGAGGCAATCGCAATAGCAAAAAAAAAAGACAATAATGCAGTTTTGGTAATTAGTTCCAATACTTGGCACGAAGGAATAATTGGAATTATTGCGAGTAGGCTAAAAGATCATTTTAATAAACCAGCCTTTATTGTAAATTTTGAAGCTGATTTTGGAAAGGGATCTGCAAGGTCACTTCCTGGATTTGACATAGGTAGTGCTATTGTCAGGGCTAAACAATCAAATATTATTACAAAAGGTGGTGGGCACAAAATGGCAGCTGGTTTTTCTATTAATAAAGATAAAATTGACGAATTTGAAAAATTTCTTATAGATCTTTTTAACAAAAGCAATTGTCAATCTTCTAAAGAAAAAGATCTCTATATAGACACAGTGTTATCATCTAGTGCTGTAAACGAAAATTTTTATAATGAAATCGACAAGTTGGCACCATTTGGATCGGCAAATAGAGAGCCTAGATTTGTTATTGAAAACGTATCCATTACCAAATCACTTATTTTAAAAGAATCGCATATAAAAGCCTTTTGCAAAACTTCAGGCAATACAACAATTAATCTTATTAGTTTTAATAGTGTTAATACGATCATTGGAACTTACTTGTTAAATTCCAAAAATAAAAAATACGATATTGCAGGTAGATTGTCCTTAAATGAATGGAACGGAAAAAGGGAAGTGCAATTTCTTCTTGATGATTTGGCTATAGCGTCTAACTGATGTGCTTTTTTGATTGATTAATTGAAGAATTATCAATAAAAACCTTTTCAATGATGGTCCCTTCGTCTATCGGTTAGGACAGCTGGTTTTCATCCTGCAAAGAGGGGTTCGATTCCCCTAGGGACCGCCAAAAATAAGGTTATAAAATCTTATTTAATTTTTTAATTATTTTTGAACTTTTTGGCTTTGTTAGTGAGCTATAGACTTCTTCGACGTGTCCATCTTTGTTAATTAATACCTTATAAAAATTCCATTTAGGTACACCAGATTTTCCATAATTATCTTTTATCCATTTGTAAAATGGGTGTTGATTTTTACCAAGAATAGAAGTTTTCCCCATAATTGGAAATGTAATGCCAAAATTACTTTCACAAAATTTTTTTATTTCTTGATTGTTTCCTGGTTCTTGATTTCCAAAATCATTAGATGGAATCCCAATTAAGACTAGTCCTTGATCTTTATATTCTTCATGAAGTTTTTGAAGATCTCCATATTGTTTTGTAAAACCACATTGACTAGCTACATTAACAATCATCAATACTTTACCTTTGTGTTGATTTAGAAAATATTTTTTTTCTTGGATGTTATCAAAAGAAAAATCATATGCAATTTGATTGGACTTCGAAGAGACTTTTGAACTAAAAAAAGATAACATAATTATTAAAATAATTATTTTATAGCTAATGTTTGGCATTTTTTTTAGTTGATGCCATTAACATTCCATAGCCCAAAAGAGTAGAGAGCAGGGATCCTAATAGAACTCCAATCTTAACTTCGTCCATGAAAGGAGAATTTGGAAAGGCAAGATTTCCTACAAACAAGCTCATTGTAAATCCTATGCCTGTTAAAACTCCAACAGCATATAAATTTATCCATGTACAATTCTTAGGTTTGTCCGCCCAACCCAATTTAATTGCTGCAATGGAAAAAGCAAACACACCAAGCTGCTTACCAACAAACAATCCAAGTAACACACCCAGTGTAACTTTATCTAAAACTTGAACAAAAGTAACTCCCTCAAGGTTAACGCCTGCATTTGCAAATGCAAAAATTGGCATGATAATAAAAGAAACATATGGTGCCACTGAATGCTCAATCTTTTTTAACAATGAAGTTCTGTGGGTGCCATCTTTTTTATGAGGTATCGTGATTGCTAGTAAAACTCCTGAAATTGTAGCATGAATTCCTGACTCATGAGTAAAATACCACATAAAAAGTCCTACAATTATGTATGGCAAGGATGTTTTAACTCCATTTTTATTAAAAACTAAAAGTAGAGCAAAAGATGCAAACATTAAAAAAAGATAGGAAAGATTCATTTCGGTAGAATAGAAAATTGCTATTATGACAATTGCACCTAGATCATCAATTATTGCAAGAGCAACTAAAAAAACTTTTAGAGAGAGGGGAACACGCTTTCCTAGTAAGGATAGCACACCAATAGAAAATGCAATATCTGTAGCTGAGGGTATAGCCCAACCCTTTAGTGTTTCCGGAGTGTCAATATTTATTAAAACATAAATTAGAGCTGGAACTAGCATTCCACCAACAGCAGCAACAATAGGTAATAAGGCTTGTTTCGGTCTTGAAAGCTCTCCTTCTAAAAACTCCCTTTTAATTTCTAGTCCAACAACTAAAAAAAAAACAGCCATTAGTGCATCGTTAATCCAATGAAAAACCGATAGTTTCATATAAAAACCACCAAGCTGAAGGGTAATATATTTTTCTAAAATATTGAAATATTCAACTGAAACAGATGAATTACTGATTATCAACGCAAGTACTGTCATTATGAGCAGGACAATACCAGCTGAAGTTTCGTGTTTAATAAACCATTTGATAAAAGAAGATGTTTGAGTAATCATATACGCGTCTTGTAACATTATTTATTTAAAAAATAAATTGTATTTCTTTTCAATTATACAAAATCTATGTATATAACTTCTTTCAGTAGTCGGGGTGTAGCGCAGCCTGGTAGCGCATCTGCTTTGGGAGCAGAGGGTCCGCGGTTCGAATCCGTGCACCCCGACCAAAATATTATGTATAAAGCAAAAATTTACTGCCCTGCAAAAACATCCATGCAATCTGGTATGGGAAATTCTGAAAACTGGGTTCTAGAATTTGATAAAGAAGATTTAGATAAAGATTTTATTATGGGATGGAATTCATCATCTGACACAAAAAAACAAATAAAAATTAATTTTAAATCTAAAGAAGATGCAATAAATTATGCAAACAAAGAAAATATCTTATTCACAATATCAGAGCCTCATAAAAGAAAAATTATTATAAAATCTTATGCTGATAACTTTTTTAAATAATCTATATGTTTAAATTTTTTACAAAAAAAAAATGGCAATTATGGTCTTGGTTAGGTTCATTTATAATTTTATTATCATTGTGGGTTCAAGTAAAAATTGATGTAAAAATAAATGAATGGTTTGGTGTGTTTTACGATATGATTCAAAAGGCACTTGCTAAACCTAACTCTATTACAATTGAAGAGTATTGGACAAATTTAGCATCATTTATTACACTAGCTGGCATATACATAGCTCTTTACGTTGTAATTAGTTTTTTTACAGCACACTTCTTGTTCAGATGGAGAACTGCGATGGTGGAATGGTATCATTCTGTTTATGATAGAGCTCGCAAAATAGAAGGTGCCTCACAAAGAGTTCAAGAAGATACAATTAAGTTTACCCGTATTATGGAAACTCTAGGTACAAGTTTTATTGAATCGGTCATGGTATTAATACAATTTACTCCAATTTTATTAGGACTATCAGTCGGTATACCAATCTTCTTTTTTGGTGATTGGCAATATGGATTGATAACCGGTGCATTGCTTTGGACATTGGGTGGTACAGTATTCTTGGTAGGACTAGGTTGGATATTGCGTTTAGTTGGAGTGGAATATGATCTACAAAAAAAAGAAGCTGCATACAGAAAGATATTAGTAGTAGCTGAAGATGATGGCAACGTAAGACCTAAAACAATAAATGAATTATTTGATAACGTTCGTTCAATTCACTTTTTAAGCTACATAAGGTATTTATATTTTAACATTGGTCGTATGGCTTACTTACAAGCAAATGTCTTATCAGCTTATGTTTTCTTAGCTCCAGCTATTGTAGCAGGTGTTGTAACATTAGGTGTTATGCAACAAATTATAAGAGCTTTTGGAAGAGTTGAAGGTTCTATGCAATACCTATTAAAATCTTGGCCTACCATTATAGAGTTGGCAAGTGTTTATAAACGTTTAAGAGAATTTGAGAGAGCTATAGGATATAGCAAATAAGGTTCAGCCTGTATCAATAATATTTAGAACTCTGTCCTTTTTAAAAATTTTTAACAATTGTTTAAAATGTGTTTCAATTTTAATATTTTTTTTCTGCAAATTTTCAATTTCTTTTCTAGCTATCTCAAATAAATCAGAATGATAAACGGGATCAGCTATAATAAAGTCTTTTTCACCACTCTGCTTGTACCCAATAATATCTCCAAAACCTCTTAATTTTAAATCTTCTTCTGATATATAAAAACCATCAAGTGATGATTTTAATATTTGAATTCTTTTTTTTCCATTTGCTCCAATATTTTTAGAATACAATAAAAGGCAGTAAGCATCTACTTTGCCCCGGCCAACTCTACCTCTGAGCTGATGAAGCTGGGAAAGTCCAAAGCGTTCACAATTTTCAATAATCATAGTATTGGCATTTTGGTTATCTATGCCAACCTCTATAACTGTTGTCGAAACAATAACTTTAATTTTGCCTTTGATAAAATCTTGCATTATTCTATCTTTTTCATCACTTTTCATAGCACCATGAACCAGGCCCACTTCTACATTTAATTTTTTTTGTAAATATTCATGTCTTTTTACAGCTGGTGTTAATTTTAATTTTTCACTCTCTTCGATTAATGGAGTGACCCAATAAATTTGATCTTTTTCGTTTAATCTTTTTTTCACAAAATTCAAAATATCTTCCATTTTTTCAGCAGGTTTTGCCAAGGTGTTAATTGTGGTCTGATTAAATGGCTTTTCACTAATAGTTGAGATATCCATATCTCCATAATTTGTTAAAATTAATGTTCTGGGTATTGGCGTTGCTGTCATTAGTAGAACATCCGTATTAACACTCCCTTTCAAGGACAAGTTTATACGTTGCTGAACACCAAATTTATGCTGCTCGTCAATAACGATCAAGCCCAAATTCTTAAAGATTGTTTTTTCTTGAAAAAGAGAGTGAGTGCCTATTACAAGGTCTATTTTATCTTCTGACAGAAGTGTTCTTATACGTATCTGCTCTGAATTTTTAATTTTACTAGTAAGTAATTCAATATTACAATCTTCATTTCCAAGAATCTTTTTAAATAATAAAAAATGTTGTTTAGCAAGAAGTTCTGTTGGACATAAAAAAGCTACCTGGTATCCAGACTTAACAGTTAGGTAAGCTGAAATCATAGCAACAGCGGTTTTTCCACTTCCAACATCACCCTGCAAAACTCTAAGCATTTTTTTTTCAGAAGTGATATCATTTAAAATTTCTCTAGATACTTTTTCTTGAGAAGCTGTGAGGGTAAATGGTAATTTTTTTTTTATTTTTATAAGATTTTTTTGATCAATTGCTTTTGGAATTTTTATTAGTTTTTTTATTCTTTTTTTAATTTCAGAAAAAATTAAAAAATTACTAAAAATTTCATCAAAAGCTAGACGTTTAAAAAATTTTGATTCCTTATTTACATCAGCTATATTTTTTGGATTGTGCAAATTGTATATAGCTTCATACCAAGTAGGCCACTCCATGCTTTTTAGAAACTCATCGGTGTGCCACTCTCCAATATCTTTAAGTTTTTCAATTTCTTCTTTGTAGATTTTTTGAATTGTTTTTGGTGAAATCCCAGCAACAGATGAGTATTTTGCCATAATTTTTGTGATATCTTTTTCTTTATCAATCGACTGAATATAATCTGGATTAGTTATTTGATACTTGTTTTTGTAAAATCCAACTTTACCACTTATTACAACTTCTTCATTTAATGGTAGGATTTGCTTAATATAACTTTCTCTTGAATTGAAAAAAATTATATCTATTGATCCATACTCATCAATGCAAAAAACTTTATTTGGTAAATTTCTAAATCGTGGAATATTGTACTTACTAGCTCTAACAAATACAGTGGATACTACTCCGACCTCCAATTGATCTAGTTTAGGACAAAACCTTCTATCTATTGCTCCTATAGGTAAATTTAAAAATAAATCAATCTTATTTTCTATTCCTTTTTCTGATAATTTTTTAGATATAACGGGTCCGACACCCTTAATTTTATTTACAGATGTGAACAACTCTTCAAATTTCATTTGATATTTTTATTCTTAATTATAAAAGATACTTATGATCTCTAACATAGACATACTAAGAAAAAAACTTCTGTTCAGATCCTGCCACAGAGGTACTAAAGAGATGGACATATTGCTTGGTGATTTTTTCAAAGGTAATTCCAATCTATTAGATGAAAAAGAACTTTTGGAATTTAAATCTCTTTTAATGATTACGGATAAAGCCTTATCTGACTGGCTAATAATGGACCAAAATGATCCTGAAATTGAAAAAATTAATATATCCAAAAAACTAAAAGATTTTGTTTTTAAGAGAATGCTTAAGAATTAATCTTGTTAATTTTTATTTTATAGTTTAGAAACTTCTTATGGATTCAAAAACAATAGGTCAATTCGTACCCTTAATACTTATTTTTGTAATTTTCTATTTTTTACTTATTAGACCTCAACAAAGAAAAGTGAAAGAACATAAAACTATGGTAGAGGCTATAGGTAGAGGAGATATGGTTATTGCTGGCGGTGGATTCATAGGAAAAGTAGTTAGAGTATTGGAAGATGACAAAGTTGAATTGGAAATATCTGATAACGTTGTTGTTAAAATTATCAAGTCATCAATTTCTGCAGTAGTGAGCAAAACAGAACCTAAGTAATTCTCTGTGTTATACTTTTCTCGTCTTAAAGTATTATCAATAATATCAATTATATTTATTGGAATTTATTTTTTTTTACCAAATATTTCATTTTTAGGTAATAATAAATTCTTTTCTGAAAAAAAAATTAACCTTGGTTTAGACTTGCAAGGAGGTTCTTATTTGCTTTTAGAAATTGATTCTGAGCCACTAATTATGCAAAGACTTCAAACAAAAAGTCTCGAGATTAGAAGGGCCCTAAGAGAAAAAAATATTCAATACAAAGATTTTAATTTCACAGGAAAGTCTTTATTTTTTAACTACGAAATAAAACAAAAAAATAACATTGATCAACTATTAAATGAGAAATCAATTAACTCTAATATAAAAACTGGAGGAAAAGAGTTTGAGATTTTGTATGAAAACAATCTTGTTAAATTAATTTTTACAAAAGAGAATTTAAATTTAATTAAAAAGAATGCTTTAGATCAATCTATTGAAATTGTAAGAAATAGAATAGATGAATTAGGAACAAAAGAGCCAAATATTATTACCAGGGGATTAGATAGAATACTTGTTGAACTACCTGGACTAAAAGATCCTTCGGCAATAAAGACATTGTTAGGAAAAACCGCGAAATTAACACTTCGATTTGTGGCAAATAGTGGAAACGAAAGTTCTCTAGGAGTTGAATCGTTATCTTCAAATAGCACAGGGGCCAAATATATCGTAGAAAAAAGAATTATTATTTCAGGAGAACATTTAATAGATGCGCAACCAGGATTTGATCAACTAAGTAATGCATCTGTAGTTAATTTTAAATTAGACAACATTGGTTCTAGAAAATTTGCATTAGCGAGCAAGGAAAATATAGGTAGGTACTTAGCTATCGTTTTGGATAAAGATGTAGTTAGCTCCCCAGTAATTAGAGAAGCTATTGTTACAGGTAGTGGACAAATATCTGGAAATTTCACAACTCAAGAGGCCAACGAGCTTGCTATTTTATTAAGGGCTGGGGCATTACCGGCTCCGCTTAATATTATTGAAGAAAGATCTGTAGGGCCAGACCTTGGAAAAGAATCTATTGAAAAAGGAGTGTTATCTTTAATAATTGGTTTTTTATTAGTTATGATTTACATGATTTATAATTATAAAATATTTGGTATTTTTTCTAATATATCGTTGCTAACTAATTTAATAATAATTGCAGGTGTTTTGAGTTTGTTTGGGGCAACATTAACATTACCAGGTATTGCAGGAATAATATTAACGGTAGGTATGGCTGTAGATTCAAATGTTCTTATTTATGAAAGAATTAAAGAAGAGCTAAAAATTGAGAAAAATAATTTAATTGCTTTTGATACTGCTTACAAAAAAGTTTTAACAACAATTTTAGATTCAAATATAACAACATTAATTGCTGCATTTGTGCTTTATTATATGGGCTCAGGACCCGTTAAAGGTTTTGCAATTACTCTAGGTGTTGGAATAATATCAACATTCTTTACCACTTATGTGTTCGGCAGACTCTTGGTATCAAAGTATATTAAAAAAAATAAGGAAAAAATTATAATAATTTAAATGAAATTCTATAATAAAAAATTTAATTTTCTTAAATTCAAAAAACTTTTTTTGATTTTATCTTTAGTCTTTTTCTTCCTATCAATTATAGTTTTTTTAACAAAGGGGTTAAATCTTGGAGTGGATTTTAAAGGTGGAACTGTAATAGAAATGAAACTATCAGAACCTTACAGCTCAGAAAAAATAAGAAAATCTTTATTAAAAATTAACTTAGGTGATGTTAGCGTAAAAGAATTTGGCTCAGATAGAGAATTCTTAGCAACAATAGAAAAAAAAGGCAAAAATAATAACTTTGTTGGCTCTATCAAAAAACATTTGGAAAAAGATTTAAACAAAAAATTTGATTTTAGAAGAGTAGAGGTTGTTGGGTCAAAAATAAGCAAAGAGCTCACAAGGGATGGAATATATTCGGTTGTTTTAGCTTTATTTTTAATGTTGCTCTACATTTGGTTTAGATTTGAGTGGCAGTTTAGCCTAGGTTCAATTCTAGCTTTGCTGCATGATGTAATTATAACAATAGGTGCTTTTAGTTTAGTCGGTTTTGAATTTAATTTATCTATTGTTGCAGCAATACTTACCATAGTAGGGTATTCAATGAATGATACAGTTGTCATTTACGATAGGATTAGAGAGTTTTTAAAGATAGATGATAAACAAAATATCGAAGAGTTAATCAACGATGCAATAAACTCAACATTATCTAGAACTTTAAAAACTTCCACAACAACATTGTTAGCACTAATATCTATCTATTTGTTTGGTGGAGAGATTTTGAAAGGTTTTTCTTTTGCTTTAATCTGGGGAGTTTTAATCGGAACTTATTCATCAATTTTTGTTGCAGCGCCTATTTTAGTTTATTTTAAAGTAAAAAGAAATTGGGAAGAAGTTGTCGACAACACTCCTTAAGAAATAGTTTTTTTTATTTTTTATTTAACAATTTTTTTAAATATTTGCCTGTGTAACTTTCTTTGATATTAACTATTTGCTCTGGTGTTCCTTCAAAGACAATATTTCCACCATTGTCACCTCCATCTGGACCCATATCAATAATCCAGTCTGCAGTTTTAATTACTTCCATATTGTGCTCGATTACAATGACTGTATTTCCCTTTTGAACAAAGGCCTGCAGCACTTCTAGTAGTTTTTTTACATCATGGACATGCAGTCCAGTAGTTGGTTCATCTAAAATATATATAGTTCTACCAGTAGATCTTTTTGACAATTCTTTAGCTAGCTTAATTCTTTGCGCCTCACCACCAGATAGTGTTGTAGCTTGTTGGCCTATACTCATGTACCCTAATCCTACTTTTTGCAAAGTTAGCAGTTTATCTCTAATCGTCGGAATATTCTCAAAAAATTTAACGCTCTCATCTACTGACATTTTTAATACATCTGCAATACTTTTGTCTTTGTGTCGAACTTCAAGAGTTTCTCGATTGTATCTTTTTCCTTTGCAGATGTCACATTCAACATAAACATCAGGCAAAAAGTGCATTTCATAGGTTATAACTCCATCACCTTCACAGGCTTCACATCTTCCTCCTTTAACATTGAAAGAAAATCTTCCAGGCTTATAACCACGCGATTTTGATTCTGGTAAATTTGTAAACCACTCTCTTATAGGAGTGAATGCTCCAGAGTAAGTTGCTGGATTTGATCTTGGTGTTCTTCCTATCGGAGACTGATCAATATCGATAATTTTATCTAAATACTCGTAGCCTTTAATTCCCTTAAAGGGCTCTGGCATTTTTCTTGAAATGATTCTATTAATCATTAAATTTAAAGCTCTATACAAAGTGTGTAGTATGAAAGTTGACTTGCCACTTCCAGATACACCGGTAACACAAGTCAACGTTCCTATCGGAATTTTTGCAGAAACATTTTTTAAATTATTTCCCGTTGCTCCGCTTAAGTGTAAATACTTTCCATTAACTGCTGATCTACGATTTTTTGGAATACTGATAAACTTTCTTCCTGAAAGATAGTCTCCTGTAAGACTCTTCTTGTCATTTGATATATGCTTGTAAGTTCCTTCAGAAATCACTTCTCCACCATGAATTCCTGCACCTGGTCCAATATCTATAATATGATCTGAATGAAGCATAGCTTCTTCGTCATGCTCAACAACAATAACCGTATTACCAAGGTCTCTAAGCCTCTTAAGGGCCTCTATTAGCTTTATATTATCCTTTTGATGCAACCCAATAGATGGCTCATCCAAAACGTAAAGAACACCTGTTAATCCGGATCCTATTTGCGATGCTAGTCTAATACGTTGAGATTCTCCTCCTGATAAGGTTCCTGATCCCCTTGAAAGATTTAAGTAATCCAATCCAACATTAATAAGAAAAGTTAATCTTTCATTGATTTCTTTAAGTATATGAGAAGCAATTTTATTTTCCTTATCTGAAAGATTTTTATTTAACGAACCAAACCACAAATAAGCTTCTTTAATAGAATATTTTGTAACCTCGCTTATATTTTTTTTTTCTATTTTTATACATAAAGCCTCTTCTTTTAACCTGTAGCCTTTGCATCGTTCGCATTCTTTTTCACTCTGATACTGTTCTATTTCTTCTCTTTTCCAATCACTATCTGTTTCAAGGTATCTTCTTTCCAAATTAACAATGACGCCTTCAAAAGATTTTTTGTTAGAATGTTTTTCATAACCATCATCATAACTAAATTTTATTTCCTCGTTACCAGACCCATAAAGAATTATATCTTGATGTGTCTTTGATAATTTTCTCCAATCATCATCTAAAGAAAACTTATAATGCTGTGCCAAAGAAGCTAATGTTTGAGGATAATACAAATTAGTTGATTTTGCCCATGGCTTTATAGCACCATCTATTAATGATTTTCCTTCATCTGGAATAACTAATTTTGCATCCACATAAAGGTCAACACCCAGACCTTCACATTCCGAACATGCTCCGTATGGGCTATTAAATGAAAATAATCTTGGCTCTATTTCCTCAATAGTAAAACCGCTTTCAGGGCAGGCAAATTTGGAAGAGAAAACAATTTTTTCTTTTATTTGATGTTCCTTGGGAATGTTTAGATTAAAATATTCAATATAAACTAAACCGTCAGAAAGATTTAAAGCACTCTCAAGACTTTCTGCAATTCTTTGTTGCTCATCTTTTTTGTTAATAAATTTATCAACTAAAACCTCAATATTATGCGTAATTTTTTTATTTAGGTTTGGCGTTTCGTCTATTTCATAAAGTGTTTCATCAATTTTTACTGATGTAAAACCTCTTTTTTTTAATGAAAGAATTTCTTTTTTGTATTCTCCTTTTCTACCTCTGACAATTGGTGAATATATTGAAATACGAGATGGCGCTGGCAGGGATAAAATTTTATCAACCATTTCCGAAACTGTCTGTGATTTTATAGGCTTTCCGGTGAAAGGAGAGTAAGGAGTTCCTACACGTGCATACAAGACTCTCATGTAATCATAAATTTCTGTAACTGTAGCAACTATAGATCTAGGATTTTTTGATGTAGTTTTTTGCTCTATTGAAATAGCTGGTGAGAGACCTTCTATCAAATCAACATTTGGCTTCTTCATTCTATCCAAAAATTGCCTGGCATATGCTGAGAGGCTTTCCACGTATCTTCTTTGCCCTTCAGCATAAATTGTATCAAAAGCAAGAGACGATTTTCCAGATCCTGACAGACCCGTAATAACAACCAATTGATCCCTAGGAATATCAACCGAGATATTTTTCAAATTGTGCTCTTTTGCACCTTTAACAACTATTTTTTTAAGCATTTTGCTTGTGGATATAAGTAATTTTATTCATTTACAATGCGCAATATGGTATAAACATAATATCTTAATTATTAATAAAAATGTAAATAGGATTTATATATGGCTGGAAGTTTAAATAAAGTTTTATTGATAGGCAGGCTTGGAAATGATCCTGAAATCAAACAAACCCAAGGTGGGAAAAGTTTTGCTAGTTTAAGTCTTGCTACAAGCGATTCCTGGAAAGACAAAAGTTCTGGGGAAAAGAAAGAAAAAACAGAGTGGCATAGAGTGGTTATTTTTAACGAAGGTTTAGTAAACGTTGTTCAGCAATATTTAAAAAAAGGAGCTCAGATATATATTGAAGGTCAATTAACGACTAACAAATATACTGATAACAATGGACAAGAAAAATATAGCACTCAGATAGTTCTGCAAGGATTTAACTCTACTTTAAAAATGCTTGGAGGAAATGCAAGGTCCGGTGAAAATGACAATTCTCAATCTTCAGCTTCTAGCGCTTTGCCATCTGATGAAATGAGCTCTCCAGCAGATTTAGACGACGAAGTTCCTTTTTAAATTTTTCTTTTAATGGTCGATAAAAAAGTCGAAATCAGAAATGTAACCGATGAGATGAAATCATCTTATCTCTCTTATGCAATGAGCGTCATTGTTTCTAGAGCGTTGCCTGATGCAAGAGATGGCTTGAAACCAGTTCATAGAAGAATTATTTACGCCATGTACAAAGGTGGTTATGACTGGTCTAAGCAATTTAGAAAATCAGCGAGAGTTGTAGGTGATGTTATTGGCAAGTACCACCCTCATGGAGACCAGGCTGTATATGATGCTTTAGTAAGATTGGCACAAGATTTTTCAATGAGCCTAACACTTTTGGATGGACAAGGAAACTTTGGATCTCTAGATGGAGATCGAGCTGCTGCAATGCGTTATACAGAAACAAGACTTGCTAAAGTTGCAGAATTCCTAATTTCAGATATCGATAAAAATACAGTAGATTTTCAAAATAACTATGATGATACAGAATTAGAACCAATTGTTTTGCCAGCTCAGTACCCAAATCTTTTGGTAAATGGAGCCAGTGGTATTGCCGTAGGAATGGCAACAAATATACCTCCTCATAATCTTGGCGAGGTAATTGATGGTACGTTGCAATATATTGACAATAATGAAATTAGCATCAAGGAGCTTATGAAGTTTATTCCCGGTCCTGACTTTCCAACAGGAGGAATAATTATAGGTCAGAATGATATAATTCCAGGGTACGAAAAAGGAAGAGGTTCTATAAAAATTAGGGGCGGGGTTGAAATTGAAGATGCTGAGAAAGATAGAAAAAAAATTATTATAAAATCAGTTCCTTACCAAGTTAACAAAACTGTCTTGATTGAAAAAATAGCAGAATTAATTAGAGATAAAAAAATTGAAGGAGTTTCTGATTTAAGAGATGAATCAAATAAAGATGGCGTACGAATAGCTATAACAGTAAGAAAAAATGTGTCTGAAGCAATTATTGTGAATCAACTATATAAATTCTCACCTTTGCAAACCTCTTTTGGATTTAACACTTTAGCAATTAATGAAAAAAAACCTGAGCTTTTAAATTTAAAACAATTCATTGAGATTTTTGTAGATTTTAGGGAAAAGGTATTAACCAAAAGAACTTTATTTGAATTAAAAAAAGCTAAAGATAGAACCCATATTTTAATAGGTCTATTTATCTCTATAGAAAATATCGACGAAATTATTTCAATTATAAGAAAGTCAAAAGATCCAAACGATGCAAAATCAACTCTATTAAAAAAGAAATGGAGTTTTCAAAAAACTAAAATTGATCAAGATATTTTAGAAATTAATGAACTTTCAATTAAGCGGGAATATCAGCTAAGCGATCATCAAGTTAAAGCTATATTGGAATTAAGATTGCAAAAGTTGACGGGTATCGGCCATGAAGAGATTAATAATGAATTAAAAGATCTTTATAAACTAATTGTCAAATATAAAAAAATTCTTAATGACAAGAAAGAGCTTCAGAACTTGATTAAAAACGAACTAGAAGGAGTTAAAAAAAAATTCGCTGTTCCAAGAAGAACTAAGTTGGTAGGTGCTGTCGAAGCTGTGGAAGTTGATGATGTCATACAGGAAGAAAAAGTCATAGTTACTGTTACAAACAAAGGTTATATCAAAAGAACACCCTTAACTTCGATAAGGTCACAAAAAAGAGGTGGGAGAGGAAAATCGGGAATAGTTACCAGGGAAGAGGATTTTGTATCTCAGTTGTTTACAGTGAGCACTTTAACACCTGTTTTATTTTTTTCATCTAAAGGAATTGTTTATAGATTAAAAGCATGGAAAATTCCCGAAGGATCAAATACGTCAAAAGGAAAAGCTTTATCTAATATTTTTCCAATAAAGTCCGACGCTCAAATTAGCTCTATACTGCCGTTGCCTTATGATCAATCTACTTGGAAAGATAATTTTTTAATTTTTGTTACTGCCAATGGAAAAATAAGAAAAAATAGTATTTCTGATTTTGAAAATATTCAAGCAAATGGAAAAATTGCAATGAAGCTAGAAAAAGATGACCAAATAGTCAGTGTTAAAATAGTCAAAAAAAATGAAGATGTCATGCTTAATACGCACTCTGGAAAAAGCATAAGAATTAATTCAGGAAAAATTAGAATATTTAAAGGAAGATCCTCGAAGGGCATTAAAGGAATTAATCTAAAAAATGGCGATAGAGTTATTTCCTTAACTGTTTTAAATCATGTTAAAATAACTTCTGACGAATCCAGAGCTTACATTAAGAAAACTAGAAAAGACGATGTAGCAGCTACAGAGAATACAGATTTTGAAATTAGCGATGCTAAATACGAAGAATTAAAATTAAGAGAGGAATTTATTTTAACAATAACTGAAAATGGCTTTGGAAAAAGAACTTCTTCATATGAATTTAGAGAAAGTGGCAGGGGTGGTCAGGGAATAATTAATATTATTAGCTCTGAAAGAAATGGAAATATCGCCGCTTCTTACTCCGTAAAAGCTGATGATGACATTATGCTAATCACGAATAAAGGACAAATGATCAGGTGCTCTGTTGCCGATATTCGCATTACAGGAAGAAATACGCAGGGAGTAAGAATATTTAAGGTTGACCAAGAAGAAAAAGTTGTATCTTCTGTGTGTCTGTCAGACGCTTCAGAGAATTAATTGGAATGAAAAAAATTGGTCTTTATCCAGGAACTTTTGATCCAATAACCCTAGGACATGTTGATATTATTAAAAGAGCGAGTCAAATTGTTGATACTCTTTATGTGGGCGTTGCTGAAAATAAAAACAAAAAAACTCTATTTTCAACCTCTGAAAGAGTAGATATTGTAAAAAAATCTTTAGGTAGCTCTTTAAAAAATATTAAAATCGTTAATTTTAATACTCTGACAATTAAATTCTGCAAGAAAATAAAAGCATCCATTATTTTTAGGGGGTTAAGAGTGGTGACTGATTTTGAGTATGAGTTTCAATTGGCTGGAATGAACAATAGGTTGGACAACAAAATACAAACTATTTTTTTAATGGCTGATATAGAAAATCAATTAATTTCTTCCAATATGGTTAAAGAAATAGCTGAATTAGGTGGGAATGTTGAAAAATTTGCACCAAAACAAGCGATAGTATATTTAAATAAAAAATTTAAAAATAAGAAATAATGAAGTTTATTTTAAATAAAATATTAGTTTTTTTGATCTTATTTTTATCAACAATAAAAGGAGAAGCAGTGGAAAATCCAAAAATAATTTTAACTACAAAGTATGGAGATGTAAAAATCGAACTTTTTAAAGATGTGGCACCAAACCACGTAAATAGAATTTTAGAGCTTAGCAAAGAAGGAAAGTACGACGGTGTTGCTTTTCACAGGGTAATTGATGGTTTTATGGCCCAAACAGGTGATGTGCAGCATGGAAATACAAAAAAAGGTTTTAATGCAGCGATGGCTGGAACAGGAGCATCTAATTTGCCCGATCTAACTCAAGAGTTTAACAATACATCACATGAACGTGGAATTCTTTCTATGGCACGCTCTCAAGATCCAAATAGTGCTAATAGCCAGTTCTTTATTTGTTTTGAAAAAGCACCTCATCTAGATAGACAATATACAGCCTTTGGAAAAGTTTTGGAGGGAATGGAATTTGTTGATAAATTAAAAAAAGGTGAAGCTGGTTCTGGTGCAGTTACCGATCCAGACATTATTGTAAAAATTACAGTTCTTTAAGTCCGCATATGCCCTGTTCATTTAAAGTTTTAAATGAAAATGCTGGTGCAAGATTAGGTAAAATTATAACTAGCAGGGGTGAAATAGACACTCCTGCTTTTATGCCAGTTGGTACAGCAGCTACTGTAAAAGCTTTATTAGTTGATCAAGTAAAGTCCACTGGAGCTCAAATAATTTTAGGGAATACATATCACCTAATGTTAAGACCTGGCATTGAGCGTATTAGCAGGGTAGGTGGACTTCATCAGTTCATGAATTGCGACTTACCGATACTTACAGATTCGGGTGGGTTTCAGGTAATGTCATTATCAAAAATAAGTAAAGTTGTAGATGATGGTGTTTATTTTAATTCTCACATTGATGGGAAAAAAATTTTTCTTTCTCCAGAGGTGAGCATTCAAATACAAAAAGGTTTAAATTCAGATATTGTTATGATCTTTGATGAATGCCCTGAATACACAAATGACAAAAGTAGAGTAAAAAAATCAGTCGATCTGTCAATTGAATGGGCAAAAAAATCAAAAAAAGAATTTGGAGTTAATTCTGAAAAAATGCTTTTTGGTATAGTTCAGGGTGGTATTTTTAATGACCTGAGAAAATATTCTTTGAAAAGATTGGAAGAAATAGGATTTGATGGTTACGCATTAGGTGGTCTTGCCGTTGGCGAGAAACAGGAAGAAATGTTTGATGTTTTGGATAATATCAAAGAAGATCTCCCACACGATAAACCACATTATTTAATGGGTGTAGGAACGCCCGCTGACATTTTGGGAGCAGTTAAGAGGGGCATTGATATGTTTGACTGTGTTTTGCCTACTAGGTCTGGGAGAACAGGTTTGGCTTATACATGGGAAGGTAAAAAAAATTTAAAAAATGCGATGTATGCAAACGATGATTCTCCGTTGGATATGAAAGTGAACTGCCCAGCATCCAATAATTATTCACGTAGCTACTTAAATCATCTCGTGAATTCTAAAGAGATTCTAGCTTCAACTCTATTGAGTTGGCATAACATTGCTTTTTACCAAGATCTCACAAGGAAAATTAGAGAATCTATTGCTAATAATGATTTCCAAAATTTCTTTGATGCGCACTTTGAAACACTAAGCTCATAATTAGAAGATTATAGCCTACTAACAAAGTCATTAATAATGGCCTATTTCTATTGATTAATCAGTCGATTTTTAATAGACAGTAAATTCTTAACTTGTAGAAATATTACTATTTCCAACAATGTTAATAACATGTGTGGGCCCTTAGCTCAGTCGGTAGAGCAATTCCCTTTTAAGGAATGGGTCGCAAGTTCGAATCTTGCAGGGCTCACCAATGATTATGAATAAAATTATTAAGTATTTCATAAAAAATTGCATTAAATGCAAATTAGAAATTAAAGTTACCCCTGAGGTTTATAGAAAAAAAGAAAAACTTGAATGTGATAATTGCTTAAACAAAATGTTTAAAAAATTTAAACGTTCTTAAGTTTTGGAAATTTTTTTCTTATAGATGGGATCCAGCTACGTATTTGAGCTATTCTATTGGTAGAAGAGGGGTGGGTACTTAAAAATTGAGGTGGCTCTTTGCCTTTGTTTAAATCTCTCATTCTTTTCCATAATTCAGCACCTTCGTATAAATTGTAGCCAGTTAAAGAACAGAAAGCTAAACCAAGGTAATCAGCTTCCGTTTCTTGAGATCTTGTAAATGGATTGAAGACTCCAACTTGCAAAATATCAACACCCGTTGTTTTTCCAACTGTATTTCTTGTTCTGCTTATAGCCCCACCTAAAAATATATCTGCGACTGCCGTCCCGACATTCAAAGCCATGCCAGCACTTGCTCTTTCTACTGAATGTTTTGCAACCGCATGAGCAATTTCATGTCCCATAACATTAGCTAGGCCATCTTCGTTTTTTGTGACTTTAAGAATTCCACTATAAACAGCAATTTTTCCGCCTGGCATGCACCATGCATTTAAAGTTTTATCATCATCTACAAGGGTATATTCCCATTTAAAATTTTCAGTAGGGTCTTTAAGTTTCTTCATTTTGAAATAAGAGGAAATTGCAAACTCCATCTTAGATCCTATGGATTTTATTAGTTCAAAAGTTCTAACATCTTTGCTTACTTTGGCTTTCTTTTTAAAATTTTCGTATGCTTTTGCAGCCTGATTGTTAATCAGCGATTCAGGCATAAAGGTAATTTGTTTTCTGTTTGTTATGGGTGCCTTAGAGCAAGCAGCTAAGGAAAATCCACAGCAACCACAACCTACAAATTTTAAAAAGTCTCTTCTTTTCATAAAAAAAATGTTATAGTAATTTTTTATTAGTTTTTTTAGACTATTTGATGATATTTTAAATACAAATGTTAAAAACAAAAATTCCGAAAAGAACTCTATTGGCTAGTCTAAGGACCTACTTTCTGACAGGTATTGTGGTTTTAATGCCAATTGGTATCACTGTTTATTTAACTGTATTAATAATGAGCATTTCTCCATCATTAATACCTGCTAGTATCAATCCTAACAAATATCTTCCTTTTAATATTCCTGGCTTAGAATTTCTAATTGCATTTATAATAATTACTTTTGTTGGAATGGTATCTTTAACTTTTATAGGAAAAACTCTTCTAAATTTTGGACAAAGAATACTTAATAAAATACCCATATTACGAACAATTTATAATGGTCTTGGTCAGCTTACCAAAAATTTCACATCTAGTAACAACAAATCAAAAAAAATTGTACTTTTGGAATACCCAAGAAAAGGTGTTTGGTCAGTAGGCTTTGCGACTGGTGATAATAAAGGTGAAATTTCAAAGAAAGTGGGTAGGGCCAAGCAGCTAACTAATGTATTTGTTCCAACCACCCCAAATCCTACCAGTGGTTTTTTATTAATGGTTCCGAAAAAGGATTTGGTATTTTTGGATATGAGCTTTGAAGAAGCTTCTAAATTTATAATGTCAGCCGGATCTATAAACCCGAGAAGCAATAAATAATAATGATATTTTGTGCTTAAAATTATTACCTCTGGAGCTTTTGCAGCAGCCTTAGAGAAAATCCTTCCTCTTTTCTCAAAAAAAAACAACATTTCTTATGAGCTTACCTATGGATCTTCCTTTGGTGATGCTAAAGACTCCATTCCTTCAAGAATTAAAAATAATGAACATTTTGATATTTATTTTTTAGCCGAAGGGGCTATAAACAGGCACCACGAAGACGGCATTCTAGACATTAAAACCAAATATAATATTGTTAGCTCTGATGTGGGCATGGCAGTAAAGGAGGGCTCTAAATCGTATGACATATCATCCTTAAGCTCCTTTAAGGAAGCCCTTCAAAAGGCAAATTCAATTGGTTATGCTGCCTCTGCTAGTGGTATCTATCTTGAGAATATTGTTTTTCCTAAAATTTTTAGCGATCCGGATTTTATATTTAAAAAATCAAAAAAAATACTCAGTGAAAGGGTAGGTTCGGTTATTTTAAGAGGCGATATAGAGGTAGGTTTTCAGCAATATAGTGAGTTGCTACCGATTAAGGGCATAAAAATAATAGGAATGCTTCCAAATGAGATTAGAAAGTCCTTTATCTTTGGATCTGCAATGTCCAATAGATCTACTTCTAAATATCAGACTACTTATAAAGAATTATTAAATTTTATCAATTTAAGGGAAAATTTAAAAATTATTGAAAATACAGGAGTAAAATTATTGTAATAATTAATTTACCAAAACTAATTTAATAAATTACTTAATTAATTTAAATAATTGATTTATATTAATTTTTTCTTTTATTAACAATATTTTTTTGGTCTTTATACCACCTTTTCCAGAGTATCCGCCAAGGCTTCCGTCTGATCTGATCACTCTATGACAGGGTATTTTGGGAGGATAGGGGTTTTTACCTATAGCATTAGCGACTGCTCTGACTGCTAGCGGTTTCCCAATGGCTTTAGCAACATCCATATAAGTCTTCACTTTGCCCTTGGGTATTTTCCTCAAGTAATTCCAGACTTTTATCTGAAAATCAGTTCCCTTTAAGTTCATAGAGTTTAAAACCCTTGTTATTGGATATTTTATCGTATAATTTCTTTGCATGTTCATTGCTAGGGTGGGTGATCCAACGAACTCCTTGCCAATTATTGGCTTTAGATAAAGATTTTAGATTACTAATAAGCTTTTGCGTTATTTTTTGACCTCTAAAATCTGGATCTACAAACAAATCTTCTAAAAACCAAATATATTGAACTTTAATTGGTCTTGGCATCGTTCTATAATGGGCAATAGCAAAGATTTTATCCTCTAATTCAAAGCAAAGACCATTAACATCATGACTTATATCTTGAATCCATCTCCAAAGAGTGTCTAAAATACCTGTATTCATTGGGAATTTGTAGAAATCGGCATAACCATTGTATAATTTAGCCCAATTTTCTTTATCTTTTTTCTCTAAATTTCTAATCATTTGCTTTAAATACCAATTTTAAATTGTTGATATTAAACATTTATTTATCTTTTAATAGCTTTCTCATAAAAATAAGCAACTTTCCTTATTTAATCTACTGTCGCATCACTCTTGATTCTGTAGCTCTATCTAATATTTACTATCACTATGTTGCTTTTTGTGCATCCCTTTTTAGGATCAATTCTATCAAAGGAAGGCGAATAATTGTTGTCATTAGAGAATAATTTAGCAATCTCCATTTTTACACCTAAGGCAGGGCATACATCAGTAGCATTTTTAATAAGATCCTTCATATCTCCAACTGTTAAATTAAAAGGAACATTCTGTTTTTTTGCTCTATTTATAAAGCCAGATATTAACTGGGGAATAGGATTAACCCTATAACGTTTGTTAAATCGATCTTTTTCACGTTGTAAGCATGTTGTAAATCGCTTACCACCTTTAATATCTGTCCATCATTAGAATATTCCTTTGTTTGGACAGTTTTATTGGCCTTAATTTCTAAAATTATTAAAAGGAAGTATTTTTTCACATGCTTTACAAAGTTTGTTTTCTATAAACTTTGTTGTCATAGCCTTAAATAATTTTTATATGTTATTGACATGCTTTTAAAGATAATATATATTTCCGATAATTAATGGTTATCGGAAAATATGAATAATTTAATAACAGATATCAAAAACCTTGAATTAGAAACAATAAAGAATTTAAGAAACTCTAAATCAGCTAATACACTTAGAGCATATCAATCTGATTATAATGACTTTTCATTATTCTGTTCCAAAAATGGATTTCAAGCAATGCCAACACAGCCAAAAATTTTAGCATTATATCTAACTCATTTATCATC
>Ga0075446_10000042_pt1 | contig 43755 bp, 33 predicted proteins | sample CoawatmetaG05DNA_FD_71590 | JGI IMG/M metagenome (GOLD analysis project Ga0075446, IMG submission 71590) | Marine microbial communities from the West Antarctic Peninsula - Coastal water metaG058-DNA | ecosystem: Environmental > Aquatic > Marine > Coastal | place: Atlantic Ocean: West Antarctic... | reverse complement strand
GCCCATCACTCGATTGGACGTCTCGCGGACCAGGGCAAAAGCTTCTGGCAGCAGTTCGTCGAGGCTGCTGCCCGCTTCTAGCTTGCCCCTCAGGCGCAGGGTTTCAGCTTTGAGATCGACATCATTGAGCGCGGCTAAACCGGCCTCTAACTCGTTGATTTTGAGCACAGATTTGCCGAGCTTGCGAATTTCTCGGTCGTTTTTGGTACCGAAAACTTTTTTGAATATATTTGCGAACATTTTAATTTTTTTCCATCAATAGATAAGGAGACTTCCAGGGCAATAGATAACCAGAGTGTCGACCGACTCTACCTAGGGCTTACGCCATCTGTAGGGGTCTGACAGCTGTGCAGGAGTGTTAGCGGTGGGTCTTGTGGATATAGCTTGCGGGATCGACAGTGCGGCCGTTTTTGTACACTTCGAAGTGCACATGGGGACCTGTAGAACGACCAGAACTGCCCATATTGGCAATCTGCTGACCTTTTTTGACTATGCTGCCAAGGGTCACTAGGTTTTCATCATTGTGGCCATAGCGAGTGATAAACCCATCGCCGTGGGTGATCTCGACCATATTGCCATAACCACTGCGCTTGCCAGACCAGGTCACTACGCCAGAGGCGACGGCAACCACGTCTGATCCCTTTTTACCGGCAAAATCAACGCCTCCATGCCAGCGCTGTTCACCGTGAAACGGGTCACTGCGCATGCCGTAAGAGGAGGACATCCAGCCTTTGGTGATGGGTCTGCCAGCGACGGTCTGCTCTTTCTTGAGCCTATTATCAGACATCATGGAGGTGAGTATCTGCAACTGGGATTCACGATTGTCGAGCTTGCGGTCGAGCTTATCAAAGATCGCGGTTAACTCTGGCGGCACGCTGATTGAACTTATGCTGCGCTGCAAGGGTGAACCCTCGGGGCCACCTATGCCGGGACTGTCGGAGAAATTGAATTCGCCGTCTTCAAGGCGCGCTATCTGGGTCAGTCTTTCACCCAGTGCATCGAGACGAATCAGACGCGAACGCATCTCGGCTAATTTGACTGTCATGGCATTCAGGGTACGACTGGCTTCAATGCGCCCGCTATCCACTTCTTGCTGCTGCAACACCAGTTCGTGCTGCATCTCACTAATATTGTTTTCGACAAGCAGTTCCCAGCGACCGTCGGCGATTTTAACGCCTAATAGTGTGCCTGTGGCTACAGGTATACCCAATAATAAGACAGACAGCAGTCCTTTGGCCCAACTATTGAGGCTCAGGGTACGGACTTTTTCGGCCCGGTTGCTGATCAGAATGATTTTCACTGTCTGTTAATAACCCGCTCTCTGGTTTCTGATATCTGGTGCTTATTAACTATTTTATAAACTAGCTTACTAACTATTTTGTTAGCGATCTTAATTACTATCTTATTTACTATCTTATTAATGTCTAGCTGGCTTTCATGTACTGAATAGGGACATCTTCTGGATTATCGATAAATGTCACGACTTCCCAGGCATCGGTGTCGGCAATCAGTGCTCGCAGGGCGGCATTATTCAGTGCATGGCCGGATTTATGGGCGCTAAATTCGCCAATCAGGCTGTTACCCAGCAAATAGAGGTCGCCGATGGCATCAAGAATTTTATGTTTTACAAATTCATCTTCATAGCGCAGCCCCTCTTCATTCAAAATCTTAAGGTCGTCCACCACAATGGCGTTCTCAAAACTGCCACCGCGGGCCAGGCCCACGGAGCGCAGATATTCAAACTCGTGCATAAAACCAAAGGTTCGTGCGCGGCTGACTTCTTTTACAAAGGAGGTGCTGGAAAAATCAATACTGGCGGTGAGGGCCTGTGTTTTAAATACCGGGTGATCAAACTCAATTTCGAAGTTCACTTTAAAGCCATTAAAAGGCTTAAAGGTAACCACTTTGTCATCCTGACGGATGGTGACATCCCGGGTTACGCGAATAAATTTCTTCGCTGCGTCCTGTTCGCGGATACCCGCCGATTGCAGTAAAAATACAAAGGGGCTGGCACTGCCATCCATAATTGGCACTTCAGGGCCGGAGACATCGACAATCAAGTTATCTATACCTAGGCCGGCAAAAGCCGACAGCAAATGTTCGACGGTGCTGACACGCACATCGCCATTCATCAGGGTAGTGGAGAGTTTGGTGTCGCCGACATTTTCAGCTTTGGCTTGAATTTCTACAACGGGAGTTAGGTCGGTACGGCGAAAGACAATGCCCGTATCCGGTTCAGCAGGGTGCAGGGTCAGGTAGACCTTGTCGCCGGTGTGGAGACCCACGCCAGTTGCACGTATCACGTTTTTTAACGTGCGCTGCTTTATCATACCCAATCTCTCTCGCTGAAAGCTCGGGATATTACCAGAGATACCCCCTATCACCAAGATTTTAAATCTGAGGCGAAGGTGACAGGGGGCAGTGTTTCTAGCGCTTTTATCAGTCCGCTTGCTTGCGCAAAAATGCTGGAACGTCTAGATAATCGAGCTCTGGATCAGAGTGCAAATCCATCTTGCGCGCCGTGGATTGTCCAGCGCCCTGACCGCGACGGGTGACAGTTGGCTTAACCAGGCTATCGTAATCCACTTCACCACGTGAGGTGCGCGGTGGGTTATCCACGACTACACTCATTGGCGGACGCTTCTCACCAGGCTCTTGAAGGCCGGTGGCAACCACTGTTACTCGCAGGCTATCAGTGAGTTCTGGATCAAATACGCTACCGACAATAACGGTGGCATCTTCGTCAGAGAAGTCGCGGATAATATTGCCCACATCTTCAAATTCACCCAGAGTCAGGTCATAACCACTGGTGATATTGACCAGAATACCTTTGGCACCCTGAAGATTGACATCTTCCAACAGTGGGCATTTGATAGCGCTCTCTGCGGCGATAATCGCGCGATCTTCACCACTGGCTTCGCCAGTACCCATCATCGCCATGCCCATTTCGGACATTACAGTGCGCACATCGGCGAAATCGACGTTGATCAGGCCTTCGAGCAAGATCAGATCAGCGATACCCTGAACCGCACCGAAGAGCACGTTGTTAGCCTGTTTAAAGGCATTCAGTACAGTCATGTCTTTGCCGAGAACCTGAAGCAGCTTCTCGTTAGGCACGATAATCAATGAATCGACACGCTCTTTAAGCTGAGCTATGCCCTGATTGGCAATATCCATGCGCTTGCGGCCTTCGAAAGCAAAGGGACGCGTGACTACACCGACGGTAAGAATACCCATCTGCTTGGCCACTTCAGCGATCACCGGTGCTGCACCAGTACCTGTACCGCCACCCATACCAGCGGTAATAAAGACCATATCGGCGCCTTCAATAGCCTGGGCAATACGCTCTTTATCTTCCAGAGCGGCCTGACGACCGACTTCAGGATTGGCGCCAGCACCCAGACCTTTAGTCAGTGTTCCGCCGAGCTGCAATACAGTTGCATTGCTCAGGTCGTTGAGTGATTGGGCATCGGTGTTTGCACAGATAAACTGTACGCCGTCGATATTGCCTTCCATCATATGACGGACTGCGTTGCCGCCACCGCCGCCGACTCCGATTACTTTGATATCTGCATTCTTTGGAATGCTCTCTACTAATTCAAACATATGTTTCCCCTTGCGCCTCTCAATTAAAAAATAGCCATCAACATTGATGACCTTTTATAAACCACCCTGGGTCCAGTTTTTGAGCTTGCTAAACCAGCTCTTCGACGGACCCTTTCTTGACTCTCCCGCACTCTGCTTGCGCTGAGCTTGGGCTCCAAAATGCAACAGGCCAACACCGGTTGAGTAGATCGGATTATTGACTATATCCGAGAGACCCTTGATGTTGACCGGTGTGCCGATTCGTACTGGCATATGGAAGATTTCCTCCGCCAGCTCAACCACACCTTCCATCTTTGATGTGCCGCCGGTCAGTACTACACCTGCAGCAATCAATTCTTCAAAACCACTGCGACGTATTTCCGCTTGGATTAGCGTAAATAGTTCGTCGTAGCGTGGTTCGACCACTTCGGCAAGAGATTGACGGGACAGATCCCGGGCCTCTCGATCGCCAACGCTGGGCACTTTAACGGTCTCTTCTGGACGGGCCAGTTTCGCCAGTGCACAGGCGTATTTAATTTTCAGCTCTTCGGCATGGGGCGTCGGTGTACGCAGCGCCATGGCGATATCGTTGGTCACCTGATCACCGGCTATTGGAATAACGCCTGTATAGCGAATGGCGCCCTCGGTGTAGATGGCGATATCTGAAGTGCCGCCGCCAATATCCACCAGTGCCACACCGAGCTGCTTTTCATCTTCGGTGAGTACTGCGTCACTGGACGCCAGTTGCTCCAGCACTATGTCTTCCACTTCCAGACCGCAGCGACGAATACATTTCTTAATGTTCTGGGCAGCGTTAGCGGCACAGGTCACCAGATGCACTTTCGCTTCAAGACGTACGCCGGACATACCTATGGGCTCGTGGACGCCTTCCTGGTTGTCGATAATAAATTCTTGAGACAGCACATGAAGGATTTCCTGATCTGCAGGAATCGCTACTGCTCTGGCGGCATCCAGAACTCGATCCACATCCAGCTCCTGCACTTCACGATCGCGAATGGCGACAATTCCGTGAGAGTTAAGGCTGCGAATATGGCTGCCGGCAATACCCGCATAGACCGAATGGATTGAGCAACCGGCCATCAATTCAGCTTCTTCAATGGCGCGCTGAATTGAGTTGACCGTGGCTTCGATATTGACCACCACGCCCTTCTTCAGACCAGAGGAGGGATAGCTTCCGGTACCTATAATTTCAAGTTCACCACGCTCGCCGATAGAACCGACAATAGCGACGATCTTTGAGGTGCCTATATCCAACCCGACGATCATGTTTTCTTCATTTTCACTGGCCATACTCTTACCTCACCAACTCTCTGTTATGCCTGAACAGGGGCTGTATTGTTTAGTTGCATGCTGTCTTGTGTGCTGTCTTGTTCGAAATCTTTATCGGTCGTGCTTTGCTGCAACGCCAACGCAGTCTCGCGCCAGGCAACAGCCAATCCATTGGGATAGCGCAGGTCTACAGCTGCGATATTTTTGACATACTTATTTAGGCCCGCAGCCCAAACCAGATTAAAGCGGCGGATCTTTTCGCTGAGCTGATCGCGGCCAATCACCATGCGTAAACCAGGCGCCGTGTCTATATACCAAACACCTAAACTATCGCGCTGCAACTCGGCAATTTTCAGTCCGGTGGGAACCAACAATTCAGCCATCAGCTGGTAGTTCTCCATCATCTCGCGGGAGCTAGCGGTATCGGCTCGCAGCACTGGCAGTGCACGCAGATGGCTGTTATTTTCAATAATTAGCTCTTCACCCAGGCGATTGAGAAAGCCTTTTTTGCCCCAGCGGGCGATGGGCACTTCTTCAGTCACTTCAACTTTCAACATGGACGGCCACTCGCGACCTATGGTCACATCCCTTACCCAGGGATGTTCTCTCAGTACTTGCCTGAGGCCAGCCAAATCAACGCTTAAGAATCCGCCATCCACTTCGCCAGCGAGCAGTTGGCTCAGCTCAGCGGGCTGCAAATAAGTGAAGTCACCGCCGATCATCACGTTGGTCAATGGCTTATCAATTTGCTTATAAAGCAGGCTGCCGCCATAGCCCACTAGGGCCAACACGCTAACCAACATAATCCGCGCCAGATGGTTGCCCGCTGTTTCCAGCAGAGAACCTGAATCCTGATCGCTGCGACGATTGGCATTGGCCATTAGAGCGCCCCCGCGAGAATTTTCTCGACCAACTGATCAAAATCCAAACCAGCGGCTTTGGCCGCCATGGGCACCAGACTGTGACTGGTCATGCCTGGCACAGTGTTAACTTCCAGCAACTGGAATTGACCCTGGTGATCGACCATTACATCGACCCGGCCCCAGCCGCGACAGCCAACTGAGTCAAAGGCCTGATGACAGAGGGTTTGAAGCTCTTCCTCGCGGCTTTCAGACAGCTCACTGGGACAGAGATACTGGGTTTGATCAGAGAAGTATTTCGCCTGATAGTCATAAAAATCAGCATTCGATTCAATGCGAATAGAAGGCAATAGCTGGCCATCCAAAATCGCCACAGTGTATTCCGGGCCTGGCAACAGTGGCTCGGCAATCACGGCGGTGTTGTACTGGGAAGCATCTGCCCAGGCTCTGTGTAACTGTTCTGGAGTTGCAGCGCGGCTCATGCCAATACTGGAACCCTCGGCGGCGGGCTTAACCATCACTTGGCCACCCAGACGCTGAAGCTCTGCGGACCAATCCGAATCGGCATTTAGCAGGGCAAAATCTGTGGTGGGCAAACCTATGCCCTGCCACATTTGTTTGCAGCGCAACTTGTCCATGGCCAGAGCCGAGGCCAATACACCGCTGCCTGTATAGGGAAGTTTGAGATATTCCAGGGCACCCTGAAGTGTGCCGTCTTCACCGCCTGGGCCATGGAGGGCAATAAACACCAGATCCAATTGATAACCGGGGAGTGATTGCACCAGATTGTCGCCGGCATCTATGGACACTACATCGACGCCCAAATTTTGCAGCGCCTGGTGTATGGCTTCTCCACTCATCAAAGAGACTTCTCGTTCTGAGGAGGTGCCGCCATAGAGCAGACCGACGCGACCGTATTGCTGGCTCATGGGGTCCCCTCGCTGTCTGCTGCTCGGCTGTCTGCTACTAGACTGTCCGCTACTAGACTGTCCGATGCCGGGCTGTCCGCTACAAGACTGTTTGCTACAACACTGTTCGCTACAAGACCGAGACCCAGACCGCCATCGGCGAGCATTGCTACTAGCTTGCTAACGCTGCCTGCACCCTGAGTAATCACTAAATCATTGTCCCGAACCAGCCCCTGTAACAGGGCAGGAATCTCTTCGATGGTCTCTGCATAAATCGGGTCCACAGTGCCGCGCTGGCGGATACTGCCGGACAAGTTTTTGCTGCTGGCACCGGCGATCATCTCTTCACCGGCGGGATATACAGCCAACAGAATCAATACATCCACCTCGGCCAATACTTTGACAAAGTCTTCGTAGAGATCGCGGGTGCGGGTATAGCGATGGGGCTGAAAAATCATTACCAGGCGCTTGTCGGGCCAGCCGCCGCGCACGGCATCTATAGTGGCTTTGAGTTCTGTGGGGTGATGACCGTAGTCATCTACCAACATCGCGCTGCCACCGCTGTCGAGCTGGTAGTCGCCGTAAATTTCAAAGCGTCGACCTACACCAGAGAAACTCTTTAGGCCCTGGATAATGGCACGATCTGAGATGCCTTCATCACTGGCTACGGCTATGGCCGCCGCCGCATTCAAAGCATTGTGACGACCGGGCATATTGAGGCTGATTTCTAGCGCTGCCAGTCCGTCCGGACGTTCAATAACAAACTTCGAGCGACTCTGTTCGACGCTCAGGTCGCGGATACGGTAGGCCGCATCGTCACTAAAGCCGTAGGTGAGCATGGGTCGTGCTACGTCTACTAAGAGACCGCGAATCACTGGATCATCGATGCACATCACCGCCAAGCCATAAAAAGGCAGGTTGTGTAAAAATTCTATATAGGTCTTGGTCAGACGACTGAAGTCAAAATCATAGGTTTCCATATGATCGGCTTCGATATTGGTAACCACTGCAACCATGGGCTGCAGGTGCAGGAATGAGGCATCGCTCTCATCCGCTTCAGCGACCAGATAGCGACTGCCACCGAGCTTGGCATTAGTACCGGCGCTATTCACTCGACCACCCACTACAAAGGTCGGGTCGCGGCCATCTTCAGCTAAAATAGCGGTGATCAAACTAGTGGTTGTGGTCTTGCCATGAGTACCTGCAATGGCGATACCATGACGGTAGCGCATCAGTTCGGCGAGCATTTCGGCGCGGCGAACCACTGGAATACCCTGGGCACGTGCCGCAGCAATCTCGGTATTTTCAACTGTCACTGCAGAGGATTTCACCACTACGTTAGCGCCCACTATGTTGGCCTCGCTGTGGCCGATAAACACTGTGGCGCCCGCAGCTTGCAGGCGTTGAATACTGGGTCCCTGACTGATATCAGAACCGGAAATTTCGTAACCCTGATTGAGTAATACTTCGGCGATGCCACACATGCCACTGCCGCCAATACCGACAAAGTGAATACGCTTGATACGGCGCATTTCCGGTGGCTGGAAGTTAGTTTGATCGGGCATTGGCCACCTCCAGGCAGACATCTGCGACGCGCTCTGCTGCGCCAATTTTAGCTAGCTGACGAGCATTTATAGCCATCTTCAAGCGACCTTCGCGATCTGCGCAAAGGCCCGTGATCTGACCAGCCAGCAATGCTGGGGTTAGGTCGCTCTGGGGCAGTATCAAGGCAGCACCCTGGTCAACCAGCAGTTGCCCATTAACGGTTTGGTGATCGTCAATGGCAAAGGGAAAGGGAATTAACAGTGCGCCTAGGCCAGCACTGGTGAGCTCTGCTACGGTCAGGGCACCGGCACGACAGATGGCAAAGTCAGCCCAACCATAGGCTTCATCCATCTGATCAATAAAGGGAACCACTTCGGCACTCACACCAGCGGCAGCGTAGAGCGCCTGAGTCTCGGAACAGTTTAGCTTTCCAGTCTGATGGCGAACCTCGGGCCTTTGCGCCGAGGGAATTAGAGCCAGTGCAGCGGGCAATGTTTTATTGATCGCCAGGGCGCCGCGACTACCACCCAAGACCAACAGTCTGGGCAGTCCTTCACGACCAGCCAAACGCTGTTCCGGAGCGGCCAGATTAGTAATCTCTGGGCGCACTGGATTGCCGCACCACTCACCTTTTGGCAGCGCACCGGGGAAGCCTTGCATCACCCGCTGGGCAATTCTCGAGACCAGCTTATTGGTAGTGCCGGCAACAGAATTTTGTTCATGTATGACGATTGGAATACCTTTTAAGCGGGCTGCCACAGCGCCGGGGCCGGAGGCAAAGCCACCCATACCCAGAACCACTTGAGGCTGAAAATCGCTGAGCACAGTCAATGCTTGGCGAATTGAGCGCCACAGCAATAGCGGTGCTTTTAATAGAGCACTGAGTCCACGACCGCGGATGCCTTCAATATCTATGCAATTCAATGTAATGCCAGCCGCGGGAACCAGATCCGATTCAATACCACGCTGAGTGCCGAGCCAGGCAACTGATGCATTGGCTGCGCGCAGTTGATCAGCCACGGCCAGGGCGGGAAATACATGTCCGCCGGTGCCGCCAGCCATAATCATGACGCGACAGCTTGTCGCTAAAGTGTCTCTAGATAAGGTGCTTTTATTAGCGACCACGGCGCACCCTCCTAACAACCTGTGTATCCGGATGTAACTCGTGACCTATACGCAGCATCATGCCGACCATGGCGCAGGTCACCATCAGGCTGCTGCCGCCATAACTGACAAAGGGCAAGGTCAGGCCTTTGGTGGGCAAGAAACCGGCGTTAACGCCCAGATTAATGAGTGTCTGGCCGCTGATCAGGCAGCCAAAGCCAATCAGTACAAAGACGCCGTACCAGTATTCTTGGGTCACTGCCTTTTTGCTCAGGCTAAAGATGCGCCACACTAGCAACACATAGAGACCCAGCAGACAGAGCACGCCGATAAAACCAAACTCTTCAGCAAAAATAGCGAATACAAAGTCGGTGTGGGCTTCTGGAAGATAGAGCATTTTCTGCACCGACTGGCCCAGGCCAACACCAAACCATTCACCCCGGCCAAAGGCGATTAATGACTGAGTCAACTGATAGCCAGAGTTGAACTGATCTGACCAGGGATCCAGGAAGCTGCTTAAACGGGCCATTCGATAAGGTGCTGCTTCGGCAAACAGAACCAGCACTGAAGACCCGGCGAAAACCAGACCTAGGTAGTGCCACAACTTAATGCTGGTTAAAAATAACATCGCCATAAAGGTGCAGGAAAGTACTACCAAGGAGCCAAAGTCAGGCTCCATCAGCAACAAAAATAGTGGCAGCATCAGCACGCCCAGAGGCTTAGCCCAGTCACGCCAATCGTCGCCAAAACCTTCGCGGCTATTGGCAAAATAACTCGCCATAAAGACCACCGTGGCAAGTTTCGCCAACTCGGAAACCTGCAAGGTCATGCCCCCTAGACTCAACCAGCGACGGCTGCCATTCACTTCACGGCCTATACCGGGAATCAATACAATAATTAGCAGCAGAATCGCCAACAGCATCCACAGACGGCTGTACTGAGACCAAACACTGGGTGGTGTAAAGAATGTTACGGCCATCGCGGACAGGGCAATAAAGATATAAATACTGTGGCGCTTAACAAAATAAAATTCGTTATTAAAGTTGTGCTCGGCATAACTAAATGAGGCCGAGGCGACCATCGTCAGACCCAGGGACATCAGCGCCAGCACAGCCAGTAATAGCAGGCTGTCTATGCGCCAGCTGCTGCGCTCTGAGCCAGAAAAGTTAAGTGGCCATCTAATAGTCATATTCATGCTGCCACCGCCGTTACTGCCTGTTGGAAGCAGCGGCCGCGCTCTTCAAAGCCGGAGAACATATCAAAGCTCGCACAGGCTGGTGAGAGCAAGATAATATCGCCGGACTGTGCAGCGGCGCGCGCACAGTCCACAGCAGCCTGGAGTGAACTCACTGTTTTCATTTCAGTGGTGCCGGCCAGCGTCTCAGCGATCGACTCAGCGTCTTCGCCATAGAGTGCGAGAAACTTTACAAACTTGCCCAGTGGCGTTTTTAGCTCATTAAAGTTCTGACCCTTGCCCTGACCACCGGCGATCAAAATCAGGTTGGCTCGATTACTGTCGCCAAAGCCATCGAGGGCCGCGACCGTGGCGCCAATATTGGTGCCTTTGGAATCATCTATATAAGTCACACCCTCATGGGTGGCGACATATTCACAGCGATGAGACAGACCCTTAAAGGTTCTCAGGGTTTGCAGCATGGCGTCCATATTTAAACCAGCGGCCTGACCCAGTGCCAGTGCCGCTAGAGCATTGGCTATATTGTGACGGCCTTTGATGGCTAGCTCGGCGCTGGGCATCAGTGGCTTCAAACCATAGGCGAGCCAAGCTTCACCCTCTTCTTCCAGTACACCAAAATTGGCCAGATCCGGGCGGTTTAAACCAAAGTCACAGAGTTTGACCTCTTTGGATAATAGCGGGTTGGTCAAGGCGTCCTGACGATTGAAGATCACCTGACTGGCGCCGCGGAAGATGCGGTGTTTGGCGGCATGGTATTGCTGCAGGCCAGCGTAGCGATCCATATGATCGGCACTGATATTTAAGATTACTGCAATGGCGCCGCGCGTATCTGTAACCAGCTCCAGCTGAAAGCTCGACAGCTCAATCACATAGAGCTGGTTCTCGTCGTCGAGCAGATCCAGCATAGGTGTACCGAGATTGCCGCCGACACCGACCTTTAAGCCGCTGGCACCGGCCATCTCGCCGACCAGCTTGGTCACGGTGCTCTTACCGTTGGAGCCGGTGATAAGAATTACTGGCGCCTTGGCGTGGGCTAAAAACAGCTCTACATCACCCAATAATTTAATTTTTTGCTGTTGCGCAGCAACCAGTGCGGGCTCTTGCAGAGCAATGCCGGGACTCACCACAACGCTGTCAAAACTGAGCAGCAGATCAGATTCAAAGGGGCCCAATACAACTGGAACATCAGGGTAGGTTTCCCGGACTTCCGCAAGACGCGGTGGCGCAGTGCGGCTGTCGGCGAAAACAAAGGACTTTCCGATCGACGACAAAAATCGGGCGACCGACAGTCCCGTGGCGCCTAGGCCAAGGATAGCGGTGTTGCGATTAGTGGCAATCATGTCTGTCATTTTTGTCGCTCTGCTCTCTCTTTAATACAACTCGTTATCTAAGCTCTTTATTTAGCTCTTGATCTATCGAAGCTTTAATGTGGCCAAACCAACCAACACTAGAACCACGGTAATAATCCAAAAACGCACAATCACTCTTGGCTCTGGCCAACCTTTTAGTTCGTAATGGTGGTGCAGTGGTGCCATGCGAAAAATACGCTTGCCGGTGAGCTTGAACGAAGCCACCTGCAAAATAACCGACAGGGTTTCTACAACGAAAACGCCGCCCATAATGGCCAGAACAACTTCCTGGCGAATAATCACTGCGATAACACCCAGAGCTGCGCCCAGTGCCAGGGAGCCTACGTCACCCATAAAGACCATGGCGGGATAGGTGTTAAACCACAGAAAGCCGAGACCGGCACCACAGAGTGCGCCGGTAAAAATAAGTAACTCGCCAGCACCGCTGATATAGGGAATATGCAGATAGGTGGCAAACTGATAATTGCCTGTTAAATAGGCCATGATACCGAGAGCACCGGCCACCAAAACTGTGGGCAAGATCGCCAAGCCGTCTAGACCATCAGTGAGGTTCACCGCATTGCTGGTGCCGACAATTACGAAATAGGTAAAGAGGATATAAAAGGGCCCCAGATTGATCGCGACATTTTTAAAGAACGGCACAATCAGATCCAACTCTGCCGCAGACTGGGCATGAGAGAATAAAAACAGCGCTGCTGCCAGACCACAGAGGGACTGCCAAAAATATTTCCAGCGTGCCGGCAGGCCGCGAGGATTTTTGTGGACCACTTTGCGATAGTCATCGACCCAGCCAATGAGACCAAAGCTAAAAGTCACTGCCAGAACAACCCAGATATAGACATTGTCTAGGTTGGCCCACAACAATGTGCTGACAAACATCGCCATCAGGATCAGCGCGCCGCCCATAGTTGGAGTACCCGCTTTACTCAGGTGACTCTGGGGGCCATCACTGCGAATTGCCTGACCCATCTGCAAGCTGTTGAGCAGGGCAATCATTCGCGGGCCCAGCATCCAACAGATTGTCAGGGCCGTGATCACAGAAAAAATTCCGCGCAGGGTGAGATACTTCACCGCTGAGAACGGGCTATAAAATTGACTCAAATATTCAGCCAGCCATACCAACATTAGGATTCCCTCGCCACTAACATATCAACTATTAAATCCATTTTTGAACTGCGCGATCCCTTGACCAATAAAGTCAGATCTCTGCGTTCAATCTCGTTAAAAAGCGTTGCTTTCAAACTTTCTAGGTCGCTAAAGTGCTGCCCCTTAAACGCGGCGCTGGCACTGGCACTCAAATCCCCCAAGGTGTAGAGCTGATCGATGCCCGCACTCAGGGCATAGTCGCCAACCTCGCGGTGCAACTGCTCTGTATTAACACCCAGTTCGCCCATATCACCCAGCAATATGACTCGATGTCCCGGACGGCTGGCCAATACATCAATGGCCGCACAGACCGATTCCGGGCTGGCGTTATAGCTGTCATCTATAATTTGGCCACCCTGAGGTAAGGCTTTGACCTGCAGGCGACGGGCTGGAGATTGAGTGGCCTCTAAGCCGCTAACAATTTGCTCAATACTGGCTCCGGCAGCCCCTGCACAGGCGGCAGCTGCCAGAGCATTGCTCACCGAGTGACGGCCGGGAATAGCCAAGTTAACGACCTGACTCTCTAGAGATGTTTCGGTGAACATATGCAGGGTAAAACGGCAACAGCCGCTCTCCAGCAGCTCAATATCACTGGCACTTACATCAGCACAATCGTCGTCCACAGAAAAAGTAATGCATTCGCGCTCGCCAATCAGCTCCATCCACTCTGCGTCCCAACTTTGGTCGAGATTTAAAATGGCGGTGCCAGCAGCATCTAGGCCGCTGTAGATCTCGCCTTTGGCGGCGGCAATACCTGCAACGCTACCAAAGCCCTCGAGATGAGCGCTCTGCACATTGTTGACCAGACTAATCTGCGGCTTGGCGATGGAGCACAGATAGCTGATCTCGCTGCCAGCGCTGGCGCCCATTTCAATAACGGCGAAATCGCAGTCCTGCTGCATATCGAGCAATGTCAACGGCACGCCAATATGATTATTAAAGTTGCCCTTGGTGGCGTGGACAGTCCCCAGGCCTCTCAGAATCGAACTGATTAAGTCTTTGACTGATGTCTTGCCAGTACTGCCGGTGACGGCAATAACAGTGCCGCTAAAGGCTTCCCGCTGCAGCTGCGCTAGCTGGCCGAGAGCCACTGTGGTGTCTTCAACGACCCACTGGGGTAAGGGCAGATCTGTATCCGCACTGGAGACCACTAGGCCACTGGCACGGTCTGTAACATCGGCGAGAAATTCATGGCCATCGAGTCTCTCGCCAATCAGTGCGACAAATAGGTCGCCCTCAGCAATATTGCGACTGTCGATAGAGACGCCATCAAATTCACAGTCTGGGTTGAGTAGAGTTCCGCCAAAGCGGATGGCGGCATCAGTGAGGCGCAGTGAGTTAATCATTTATCCTCACTCCCCTGCTTCTGACGCAGTGCTAAACGTGCCTCTGCCAGATCACTAAAAGGTAATCTTGTGGCAGCGACTATCTGGTAGGCCTCGTGGCCCTTGCCGGCGATTAAAACAATATCGTCGACTGCAGCTGCATTAATTGCAGCACGGATTGCGTCCCTGCGATCCGTTACCGCAAGTACTTTGCGGGTGACGCCCAGAAGAACCTGTTGAATAATTTGTTCGGGTGACTCGCTGCGCGGGTTGTCGCTGGTGACTACAACACGATCGGCGAGTTGGTCGGCAACGCGACCCATTTCAGCGCGCTTGCCCTTGTCACGATCACCACCGCAGCCAAATACTACCCAGAGCTTGCCGCTGCACTGCAGACGCAGAGCGCGCAAGGCTTTATCTAAGGCATCGGGCGTGTGAGCGTAATCCACTACTACTAATGGGCGAGCGTTGGGATCAACAACCTCCATGCGTCCCGGTACGGCTTTTAGTTTGGCGGCCGCACGAAGAATGTCATCTAACTTAAAGCCCTGCATACCTGCTGCACCGATCACGGCGAGCAGGTTGGCGAGATTAAACTTACCCAGCAGCGGCGAGGTCAGTCGCCCTCGACCCCAAGGGGTTACAAGCTCAGCAGTAATCGCCGAGGCACCGAGTTCGATGCGATCACAGTGAATATCCGCAGTGTGGTTTTCAAAACTGTAGGTGATGCCATCCACTGCCGGATCCAGATTGGCCAGAATCAGACGACCTATGTTGTCATCCAGATTGATTACCGCATGCTTGAGTCCTGACATGGCAAACAGTCGGGATTTGGCCGCGGCATAGCTATTGAGGTCACCGTGGTAGTCGAGATGGTCTCGGGAAAGATTGGTAAAGATCGCAGTATCAATCTGCAGCCCCGCAATGCGTCGCTGCACCAGACCGTGAGAAGAGGCTTCAATCGCCACGCGGCGAGAGCCGGCATCGCGCAATTCGGCAAGAATGCGCTGCATAGTGACTGCATCTGGCGTGGTTAAAATATCACTGGCGGCGACCTCGGTACCAGGCTGTAATTCGGCAACTTGATTAGCAAGCTCTTCTTTAGCACCTGTCACGTAATTAGAAGTCCCGTAACCCACAGTTCCAACAGAGCCCGCAGGCTCTCCAAGCAACTCAAAGAGATTGGCCAGCAACTGGGCGCAGGTAGTTTTGCCATTGGTGCCAGTGATGGCTGTAACCGCCATCTGACGAGATGGGTGTGCGTAGAATGCGCCGGCTATATCCGAGACAAATTCAATTAACTTAGGCACTGCAATGACCGGCACTGGCAGCTGCCCATGATCAACAGTCTCTTCGCCGGCTTCGATTAATACAGCCACAGCACCCTGTTCTAGAGCCTGAGTGATATATTCGGCGCCGTCGGTCTGAGTACCTTTTAAGGCAATAAATAAATCACCTGGCCTGGCTTCACGACTGTCTAAACTAAGGCCAGTAATTGGCGTCGCCGGGCAGCTGCTGACATCGATAAACTCAGCGAGCAGTCCTGACAAAGTTGTCATCGGGGCATTAGATAAAGCCATCACAGTCCTCCCCGCTTCGCCAAGGTGGTCGGCAGACTGACAATGTTGCGCTCGGCACTCATAGCATCTGGCGTCACTTGTAGCAGACGCAAGGCACTGCCTGTGACTTCAGAAAATACGGGTGCAGCGACCAGGCCGCCAAAATAATCGCCATCACGGGGCTCATCAATAACCACAATGGTCACCAAACGCGGATCATCAACTGGCGCTAGTCCAGCGAAAGCGGACATATAGCGATGCTGATCATAGCCGCCACCGGCTTTGACCTTGTGTAAAGTACCTGTCTTGCCACCCACTGAATAACCATCGATCATCGCACGCTTGCCAGTGCCCTGATCACTTGCAGCGGTCTTGAGCATAGAGCGAACAGTTGCTGTCAACTGCGCATCCATTACCCGAACATTCTCGGGTGCGCTGTCAGTGGCAAGCATAGTAATTTCATGGCGCAGGCCATTATTAGCGAGAATCGAATAAGCTCTAGCCAACTGTAATGAAGAAACACTCAAACCATAACCAAAGGCAAAGGTCGCTTGAGTGACAGGATCCCATTTGCGGTAGCCAGGTAAATTGCCGGCGGTTTCACCAGGAAAGCCACTGCCAATGCCCTCACCGAAACCAACACGCTCAAACAACTCGCGGGTCGTGTCTGGGTTGAGTGCTAAGGCCAGTTTGGTAGTGCCCACTTGGCTCGACTTTTTGAGAATGCCAGTGAGATTGAGAGAGCCGTAATCCCGAGTATCAACAAAGGTTTTGTACGCGACTTTCAGATAGCCAGGACTGGTATTGATCACTGTCTCAGGCTTAAATTTACCGCTCTCGAGGGCCGCTAAAATAGTAAAGGGCTTAACCGTTGAACCCGGCTCCATCATGTCGGTAACAGAACGATTGCGAATCGAATCAGGACTGAGATTAGAGCGGTCATTAGGATTAAACGAAGGCTGATTGACCATCGCCAGAACTTCGCCAGTGTGGACGTCGAGGACAATCACCGAACCGGACTTGGCCTGATGCTTTTGCACTGAGGCTTTTAAAGCACGGTAGGCAGCGTACTGCACACGCAGATCAATACTCAGGCGCAGAGTGCTACCGTGATTGGCTGGCTTAACCAGAGAGATATCTTTAATCACTCGACCGGCAAGATCTTTAACCACTTTTTTGGCGCCGGGCTCACCAGCCAAAATTGCGTTGTAGGCCAGCTCCATGCCCTCTTGGCCCGCATCGTTGATATCGGTAAAACCGACCAGCTGGGCGGTAACTTCACCGGCGGGGTAAAAACGCTTGTACTCCTGACGGCCAAATACCCCTGGAATCTGCAAATCGAGAATGCGATCCGCTTCAACACTGGGCAACTGTCTTTTAAGATACATAAAGGATTTGTTGCGGTAACGCTTTAGGCGGCTTTGCAGCTGCACCAGAGATATATTTAGGGCTTTCGCCAGCTTTACTAGATCATCGGGCTGAGCATGCTCATTGACCCGCTTAGGATTGGCGATCAGGGTAGTGACAGGTGTGCTTACAGCCAGTGGCTCGCCATTTCTGTCGGTGATTAAACCGCGGTGACCGGGAATAGTTTCAGTGCGAATGGAGCGCGCGTCGCCCTGAGTCTGGAGAAATTCGACTCCATGTTCTTCACTGGGCATAATTTGCAGCTGGGCAATCTTGGCTGCAACGATCAGAGGCAGTGAACCTAGGACCAGCATTACAAAATAGTAACGCCCGCGCGACAGGGTATTTTTTATCGACTTTTTAGCCACTTTATCGCTTCACCATTATTATTTCTTGAGGCTGCGGACTGTGCATATCCAGACCTTCCTTAGCCATTGTCTCGATCCGCTGTAGCGATCCCCAGGCACTCTGCTCCAGCAAATATTTACCGTAAGCCACCTGTAGTTGATTTTTCTCGCGCTCGAGAGCCGTCAACTGGTCATACTTTTGTCGGCACACATGGCTGGCATAAGCCACTGCCAGCGCACTGATCAACACAACAATCCAAAGCAGCGCAATCTGCGCTGAGCTGCGGCCTGTCATAGCACTCACGCAACACGCACGGCAATGCGCATTACCGCACTGCGCGAGCGAACATTACCGCCAACCTCAACTGCCTCAGGCTTAACTGCCTTGCCAATTTTCTTTAATCGAACACCGCGCTCTACATCGCGAACTGGGAGGTTTTTCGGCAGCTTGATACCGCGTTCCTGATCACGGATAAAGCGCTTAACCTTGCGGTCTTCAAGAGAATGGAAGCTAATAACCACTAGACGACCATCGATCTTCAATAAATCTATTACCTGCTCCAACAGCGCCACCAAATCATCCAGCTCGCGATTGATAAAAATTCTGATCGCCTGAAACGCCTTGGTTGCAGGATGTCTGCCGCGTTCCCAAGCTGGGTGTGCATCAGCCAATATTTTCGCCAACTGTACCGTTCTAGTGATCGGAGCCAGCTCGCGCTCACGCACTACAGCTGTGGCCATACGCTTGGCAAAGCGCTCTTCGCCAAACTCTTTGATCACTTGAGCAATATCCTTTTCCGCTGCAGTGGCAATCCACTCCGCCGCCGATAATCCAGAGCTGGTATCCATGCGCATATCCAATGGGCCATCACGCATAAAACTAAAACCGCGCTCCGCCTGATCCAGCTGTGGGGAAGAAACGCCCAAATCGAGCAGTACACCCGTGACCTCACGCCCTTCAAGCCAGTCGCCCATATCGGCAAAGGAGCCGTGAACAATGGTCAATCGACTGTCGTCGGCAAACCGCTCGCGACCCGCGGCAATTGCCTGGGGGTCCTTATCAATGGCTAACACTCTGCCGTGCTCAGACAGTCTTGAAAGCAACTCTGCGGTGTGACCGCCACGGCCAAACGTGCCGTCGATATAAAAGCCATCCGGGTCGGTAACCACGGCATCTATCGCTTCATGTAGCAGAACGCTAGTGTGCTCGGGCTTTTCAATGTCTCTCTCAGGAACCTCTACCAAGAGAGATTCTTCAATGCATCCGACATATTGTCTCGGTCGAGAAGCATGCTGCGGTAAGTTGCCTGAGATTTTTCGCGCTCAGTATTCCAGTTCTCTTCAGACCAGATTTCGAGACGCTGACTGCGACCTACCAATACCAATTTTTTCTCCAACTGTGCATAGCCGCGCAACTCTGGCGGAATCAAAATACGACCACTGCCATCGACCTGAAGATCTTTGGCTTGGCCAACAACAAAACGGCTCAACATCTCGGCGAGCTCATCAAGAGCAGGCAAGGCGGCGACTTTTTCTTCGAATTTTTTCCATTCAGGCAGCGGTGACAGCATAAGACAGGTAGACTTCATATCGATGGTGATAACCAGATCACCAGCGCAGAGTTCGTCGAGCAGGGGACGGTAGCGGGTCGGAATTGCCATCCGGCCTTTTGTGTCCATATTGATTGGATCGCTACCCTTAAACACTTACCACCCCTTTAGAACTTTTTAACCGAACCGGCCCTTTATCTCTTTTTGTTGATATAGGGACCTATATTCGCCACTTTTCGCCACTTTTACCCATATGTGTACACTATTCACAGCTAGGGTTAAAGTCAAGGCTCAGTGAGGGGTGAAAAAGTGAATAAAATCAGTAAGTTCCGGCAATATCACCGGTTTATGACAGGTAGCCCAGAAGGCCTAAAATATTTCACAATATAAAACATATGGCTAAAGCTAGAAGTTAATGTAACTTCTAGCTTTGCGGGGTTTTAAGAATAATTTTTACTGTTTTTAGATTTTTATATATCTAAATGGAATAGGCAATCCGAGTGAATTGCCTATAAAAATTAGGTGAGTTGACCGATAAGCCGGGTTCTGTCGTGGACAGTCATTCATCTGGGACAAACGTCGCCGTTTGCCTCAAGCAACCTACCCGTTCCCAACGCGGGACGCGCCATATGGAAACCTATTTGGTCTTGCTCCGAGTGGGGTTTACCTTGCCACTACTGTTACCAGTAGCGCGGTGCGCTCTTACCGCACCCTTTCACCCTTACCTGTGTTCGCGAACGAACCATCGGCGGTCTTCTCTCTGCTGCACTGGCCGTAGGCTTTCGCCTCCCAGGTGTTACCTGGCACTCTACCCTGTGGAGCCCGGACTTTCCTCCGCGTTGCACCCTTATGAACGCAAGCGAACATTAGAGAGATCAACACAGCGACTGCCTGGTCAACTCGGGCGGGATCATAGCACAGCTATTGTGGTGTTATGGGCGTTTGTTGGTTGGTATCTCGAGCGTAATAGAACTTTATCATCTCGAACCCATGTGAGAGATCTCGAGAGTTAGGTAGTGAGATCTCGGGAGTTAGGTAGTGAGATCTCGGGAGTTAGGTAGTGAGATCTCGGGAGTTAGGTAGTGAGATCTCGGGAGTTAGGTAGTGAGATCTCGGGAGTTAAATAGTGAGATCCCTCGTCGCTTTGCTCTGCCGAGATGACATAAAAACCAAAGTGGTCGTTTCGAACGAAGGTCCTATTTTAAAGCCTCAACCAAAACACCAACGCTGTCATCTCGAGCGTAGTCGAGAGATCTACCATCAGCCCCCTCAAGCTCCCAGCGAAGTCATGGGGACCCTTTGCGATCAATCAGGGCCCGCTTATAAGTTTGTTCTTTTCAGATTGAGAAAGCGCCCTGTTTGAGCGATAGCGAGTTGCGCGAACGCTGAAAACAACAAGCTTATGGGACCGATCGCAAAGGGTCTGCATGGCTTTGCCTGCGTTCAACCAAGAGATCCCTGGTCGCTACGCTCTGTCGGGATGACAAACTAAGCGGCTCTACCTGGATGACAAATTAAGGGGCTCTGCCGGGATAGCGAGTTAAGGAGCTCTGTCGGAATGGCAAATTAAGGGGCCTCTGTCGAGGCGACAAAATAAAAGGCTTTGCTACGATGACGATAAACAGCCCCCTGGAATCATTCTTTCAACAGTGCATGCCCCTCCGGCAACTGACGAGACAACCACAGCGCCAGCTTGTGGCGCATATTGGGATCGCTAATATTCTCTCTCGCCAAGGGCTGAATCAGCTTATCTTCCACCAGCACCTTGTAGATAAACTCAACCTTGAGCTTTACCGAATCTGTGTCTTCTATCTCACCGTAGGCACGCTTCTTGGCATACACCGCGCCAACCTGAAGTGCCTTCTTAAACAACTCTGCTTCATTGGGTAACTTTGACATCGAACAGCCTCCTGGCTATTTGCTTTAGCTTGTAACATTAGCCCGTAACATTAGCCCATATAATAAACCGCGTATTTTTAATCGACAAACTTTCGCGCATTGCGGAAAATTCGCATCCAGGCACCATCTTCGCCCCAGTCATCAGGATGCCAGGAATTCTGCACCGTGCGATAAACTCGCTCGGGATGCGGCATCATCAATGTGGCGCGACCGTCACTGCTGGAGACACCCGTAATGCCATCCGGCGAACCATTGGGATTGGCCGGGTAACTGGCGGCAACCTCGCCATGATTGTTGAGAAAACGCATCGCCACCTGATTACTTGAAAGCAATCGATCCATGGCTTTTTGGGAGGAAAACTCAGCGCGACCCTCACCGTGGGAGATGGCAATCGGCATATGCGATCCCGCCATACCCTGCAAGAATATAGAAGGTGACTCTTCAACCCGTACCAGGGAGAAGCGCGCTTCAAACTGCTCTGAGTGATTGCGTACAAAACGCGGCCACAGTTCAGCACCGGGAATCAATGTCTTGAGATTGCTGAGCATCTGACAGCCGTTACAGACGCCGAGGCTAAAGCTATCGGAACGCTGAAAGAAGCTTTGGAACTGGTCGCGTATCTGCTCATTAAACAGCACGGTCTTAGCCCAGCCTTCACCGGCACCCAACACATCACCATAAGAGAAACCGCCACAGGCAATCACACCGCCAAAGTCACTCAAGACTCGACGACCGGCGAGCAGATCACTCATATGCACATCTACCGCATCAAAGCCGGCGCGATCAAATGCCGCGGCCATTTCCAGATGACTGTTAACGCCCTGCTCACGCAGAATTGCCACAGCAGGTCTAACACCGGAATTAATGTAGGGTGCGGCAATATCGTCGCTAGGATCGTAACTGAGCTCCACCGACAGACCTGGGTCGTCGCTGGCAATATTATCGAACTCTTCCCAGGCGCAGTCGGCATTGTCACGCAGTGCCGCCATGCGGTAGGAGGTCTCTGTCCAGGTGCGCTGCAGATCAACTCGCGGGCGCTTAAACAACGGCAGTTTTTTGTTGATAATCTCAACTGTCTGATGACTATTTAATCCACCTAGCAGGTGCACATCAACACCCGCATTGCTAAAGCGCTCAGCCACTGCATTGGTATGGTCGGCGGAAACCTGAATCACGGCACCTAACTCTTCATTAAACAGTGCGGCAATAGGATCATCACCAAGACCAAAGACATCGACAGAGATACCCACATGGCCTGCAAACGACATCTCAACCAGAGTCGCTAGTAGGCCGCCATCAGAGCGATCGTGGTAGGCGAGAATATCGCCCTGTTCAAGAGAGACCTGCATGGCATCAAAGAAGTTTTTCAACAGTGCGGGATTATCTAAATCCGGTGCTGTATCACCCATTTGCTGATTCACTTGAGCGAGAATAGAGCCGCCCATACGCATGGCACCCGCACCCAGATCCAGCAGTAACAGCTGGGTTTCACCGGCGTCGGTACGCAGTTGCGGGGTGACCGTTTTACGCACATCGAGAACTGGCGAGAAGGCGGTAATAATCAACGACATAGGCGAAGTCACTGCCTTGTCTTCATCGCCATCAGTCCAGGTGGTGCGCATGGACATGCTGTCCTTGCCCACCGGAATAGTAATACCCAGAGCCGGGCAGAGTTCCATGCCCACTGCCTGCACTGCGCGATAGAGTTTTTCATCTTCACCGGGGTGACCGGCGGCGCTCATCCAGTTGGCTGAGAGCTTAATATCTTGCATCTGACCAATGCGTGCAGCGGCAATATTAGTAATTGCTTCACCAATCGCCATACGCCCTGAAGCTGGCGCATTAATCAGTGCCAGCGGTGTGCGCTCGCCCATCGCCATGGCTTCACCAGCAGTACTGTCATAAGTCACTGTAGTCACAGCACAGTCAGCCACCGGAATCTGCCAGGGGCCGACCATCTGATCGCGAGCGACCATCCCGCCAACCGTGCGATCGCCGATGGTAATTAAATAATTTTTGCTCGCCACTGTGGGGTGGCGCAATACCTGAAATACAGCATCTTCAATATTGAGATTGTCCGTGGCGAAGGGCTTGCCTTCTGCCTGGTCACGTTCCGCAATACGATGCATCTTTGGCGCCTTTCCAAACAGCACCGACATGGGCAGATCCACTGGATCATTTTTAAAGTAGCTGTCGCTGACCGTAATAGTCTTATCTTCAACCGCTTCGCCAACCACCGCTACTGGGCAGCGCTCCCGGTGACAGATTTCCAAAAACCGGGTCAGATCCCGGGGTTCGATTGCCAACACATAGCGCTCTTGAGCTTCGTTGCACCAGATGGCTACCGGCGCCATTCCAGGCTCATCATTGGGTACTTTGCGCAGCTGAAAATGGCCGCCAGTGCCACCATCTTTTACCAGTTCAGGCAGAGCATTAGAGAGCCCACCAGCACCTACATCGTGAATAAAGGCGATAGGGTTGTTGTCACCCTGTTGCCAGCACTGATCGATCACTTCCTGACAGCGGCGTTCCACTTCTGGGTTCATGCGCTGCACTGAAGCAAAGTCGAGATCCGCTGAGCTGGAACCGGTGGCCATAGACGAGGCAGCACCACCCCCAAGACCAATTAACATAGCTGGGCCACCGAGCACGATCAACTGTGCGCCAGGTTTAAATTCGGGCTTGTCTACATGATCGGCGCGGATATTACCGTAACCGCCGGCGATCATAATCGGCTTGTGATAGCCGCGACGCTGGTTGTCAAAATCCACTTCAAAGCTGCGCATATAGCCGCAGATATTGGGGCGGCCAAATTCATTGTTAAACGCGGCGCCACCGATTGGGCCCTCGAGCATAATATCCAGTGCCGAGACTATACGGTCCGGCTTGCCGTACTCTTCTTCCCAAGACTGCTTGTAGTTGGGAATATTGAGATTGGAGACGCTAAAGCCTACCAGTCCGACCTTGGGTTTTGAGCCGCGGCCCACTGCACCTTCATCGCGAATTTCGCCACCGGAACCAGTGCCAGCACCCGCATAGGGAGAGATAGCCGTTGGGTGATTATGAGTCTCTACTTTCATCAGCAGATGCACTGGCTCTTGGCTGTAGCCATAGAGTTTGGTCGCCGGATCCGGATAGAAACGACCACCCTCGGTGCCTGCCACTACCGCGGCGTTATCTGAGTAAGCGGAGAGAACATTCTCGCCATTGACCTTGTAGGTATTGCGAATCATGCCAAACAGGGAGTGCTCTTGGTCTTCACCGTCGAGGGTCCAGCTGGCATTAAATATTTTGTGACGGCAGTGCTCTGAGTTGGCCTGAGCAAACATCATTAACTCGACGTCAGTGGGATTGCGCTTGAGACCCTTAAAGCTCTCGACCAAATACTCTATCTCGTCTTCGGCCAGCGCCAGGCCCAGTTCAATATTGGCTTTTCGCAGGGCATCAACGCCGCCGCCCAGGGTATCGACACTGGAGACTGGCGCGGGCTCTTGATGACTAAATAATATCTCCGCTTGCTGCAGATCACCGAGCACCGTTTCAACCATGCGGTCATGCAATTCAGCTCCAAGGTCAGCCAGCTGTTGTTCAGTGAATAGTTCTTCGCTGTGCACATAATAGGCCGTGCCGCGCTCTACCCTGACTACCTGATCCAGACCGCAGTTGTGGGCTATATCCGTGGCCTTGCTCGACCAGGGTGAAATCGTCCCGGGTCTTGGCACCACTAAAATCAGCTGTCCTTTGGTGGACGTCTTTTCCTCTCGCGGGCCATAGGTCAGCAGCGCCTGAAGAGTTTCCACCCCGCTCTCAGAGAGCGGCTGAGTCAGCTCAGCAAAATGCACATATTCAGCGTAAACTGAAACCGTAGAGGGCTCAATTTGCTGCAGAGTTGAAAGGAGTTTTTTACTTCTAAACGCAGACAGAGAAGGTGCGCCGGTGAGGATCATCATAGATGCAGTGCTCGCAAAACTTTCGAATTAGAAAGCGCCGTATTCTAGCTGAAAAATCTGTCTGTAGGCAGATAGAATTAAGTAAAGCCTGTACAATTCTTTCAGCGACAGGCATTTTGCAGTGATTATCGTCGGTAATCTCTTATCGCAATCATGGGCAGACATCTAGAGCAGCAATCTAGGGATTTTTTGGAGAGCACATTTGCTCGGACTTTTGAAAAAGCTTTTAACTCGATTCCCTGTCAGTGCAAGACGTACTGGCAAGCGCATCATTTTGGCTTTTATCGCTGCATTATTTTTACTCTATTTCAGCAGCAGCACCCGCATCAGCGACCTGCAACAGGTTGAGCTCAGCGGCACTCTGCAGATGCTCACGGTGGATGGCCCAACCACCTATTATGAAGATGGTCGAGGCAGCAATGGTCTTGAGTATCTGCTTTCCAAAGCCTTTGCCGACAGTCTCGGTGTCGAACTGGTGGTGCAATCAAAGCCTACCCTTCACGCCCTGTTACTCTCAGTAGGTGGTCCCGAAGGCAATTTCGCTGCGGCCAACATTACCGTTAACGAGAGCCGCAGCAAGACACTGCACTTTACCGATCCCTATATGCAGGTGACCCAACACCTAGTCTATCGCCGCGGCTCTGCGCGACCGCGCTCCCTCGGTGATATAGACGGCGATCTGCTGGTACTAAAAAGCTCATCCCACAGCGACCAACTCAAACACTGGACGGAGCAGTATCCAGAGCTGCAATGGCGCGAGGACAGCAGCAGCGAAATGAGCGAGTTGCTACGCATGGTTCACGACCGCGAGATCGACTACACAGTGGTGGACTCACTGGCCTATTTAGTGAGCCGACATATCTACCCCCAGGTGCGCAGGGCCATCGATATTTCCGACCCCCAGCCAGTAGCCTGGGCCTTTCCGCGGCACGGTGATGGCACCTTATTGGCTGCGGCCAATCGCTTTCTCAGTGACTACAGTGCCAGTGGCAAGCTCGAGGCATTGAAAAATGATCTGCTGGAACAGGCCGAGAATTTCTCTGTAGCCGGCTCTCAGCGCTTTGGCGAGCTAGTCGAAAAAAGGCTGCCAAATTACGAGCCACTGTTTAGAGAGGCCGCAGACCAGTTTGGTTTTGAATGGCATTTATTGGCCGCCGTGGCCTATCAAGAATCACATTGGAATCCAAAAGCACGTTCGCCCACTGGCGTGCGCGGCTTAATGATGCTGACCCTAAATACAGCCCGGGAGATGAAGATTAAAAACCGTCTCGACCCACAGCAGAGTTTGACTGGCGGTGCCGCCTATCTGTCGAAACTTAGGTCGCGGCTACCTGATCGCATCAACGAACCAGACCGCACACTACTGGCACTGGCTGCCTACAATGTCGGCTTTGGACATATGGAAGATGCGCGCATTCTCACTCAACGCAATGGACAGAACCCGGATCAGTGGGAGCATGTGCGGCAGCACTTGCCCAAACTGAGCAACAAGCAGTATTACCCATCACTCAAGTACGGCTATGCTCGGGGCAATGAGCCGGTGATCTATGTGGACAATATTCGCTACTACAGACGCTATCTGGAACTACATGAACTCTCTCAGCAATTGGAAGTGCAAAATGGAGAAGACCAGCAGCTAAACAACGAATGGGAAGACTCCGCGCCCTCATCACTCTAAAGCTTTAGGATTTGAGAGCTTCAGGATTTTAGAGCTTCAGGATTTTAGAGCCCTAAGATTTCAGAGCTTTCTCCGCCGCTCGCTTGGCGCGAAAGAAACCGCTCATAATCGCACCGCACTCCTCAGCCAAAACACCCCCCTGCCAATCGATTGAATGGTTATAGTGGGACTCGTCCATCAGTCGCAACTGACTTTCCAATGCCCCCGCGCGAGGCTCTTTGGCACCAAAAATAATCTTCCCTATACGGGCATGGACCATGGCGCCGACACACATGGTGCAGGGTTCAATAGTGACATAGAGATCACAGCCACTTAGGCGATAGTTACCGAGGTTTTTTGCAGCATTGCGCATGGCGATAATTTCAGCATGGCCGGTGGGATCACAGCTGGTTATAGGCTGGTTGTAGCCCTCGCCAATCACTAAGCCGTCTCTAACAACCAGAGCGCCAACGGGCACTTCCCCCACAGCCGCTGCCTGATGCGCAAGCGCCATGGCACGACCCATAAATTCTTCTTCTAAAGACACATCAACACCTTTACTGGAAACTCACTATGTAGCCACGCGCCAATCGCGTAAACTCGCAGTCTTTATTCTGGCTTAGAGCCGTCACCAGACGCTATAAATAGCTGAAGCCCAAGGACCCATCTCTCGCCATGCCGACAACAACAAGCAATCTCAGCCCGGCACAGCCGATCAGCATTAGCCCTGACTGGAAAGTACAGCTAAGCCAAGCGGTTACATCCATAGATGAACTACTGAGCTGCTTAGATCTGGCCCCAGAACATTTATCGACCAGCCAACAGGCGGCCTCAGAATTTGCCCTCAAGGTGCCGCGGCCCTTTATCGACCGTATGCAACCAGGAAATCCCAGAGATCCACTGCTGCTTCAGGTGCTACCGGTCACCGCCGAAATGCAGCAGAGTCCAGACTACAATAAGGACCCCCTGGAAGAGAGCAAGCACAATCCTATCGCGGGCATTGTACATAAATACGCCAATCGACTGCTGCTGGTTATTAGCCCAGCCTGCGCAATCAACTGTCGCTACTGTTTTCGCCGCCACTTTCCCTACGATGAAAATCGTCAGAGCAAACAGCAGTGGCAGACTGCACTGGACTATATTCGCAGTGATAAAAGTATTAATGAAGTGATTTATAGCGGCGGCGATCCCCTGGCCGCCAACGATATATTTCTCGCTTGGCTAACCACAGAAATTGCCGAGATAGGCCATATCAAGCGACTGCGTATTCACACAAGACTGCCTGTAGTGATTCCAGCGCGCATAGATCAGGGATTCTTAAACTGGGCCACAGCCACCAGACTCAAACCCATTGTGGTGCTGCATATTAATCACGCCAATGAAATTGATGCCGAGGTTGCCAGTGCAATCAAAAAATTAACTGACGCTGGTATGCAAGTGTTAAACCAGTCAGTGCTGTTGCGAGGAGTCAATGATAGTGCCCTGACATTGGCGGAATTGAGTGAACGATTATTTGACTGCGGCGTGTCGCCTTACTACTTACATCTCTGCGATCCAGTTGCTGGGGCGCAGCATTTTGATCTCGACGACAGTGTCGCCAAGATAATCTATGGCGAGTTACAGTGCCTACTGCCAGGATTTTTAGTGCCTAAATTGGTGCGCGAAATACCTAATAGACAATCAAAGACTCTTATCATCTGACTAGAGAGCTAGATTTAAAAGCTTATAATGAAAGTCTAAAAGATACTGCGCACCGATTATCAGCGGTGCTGCAAATTACATGCGCATCAGAGCACAGATTTTATTGCCGGCGGGATCACGCAGATAAGCCAAGTACATATCACCCATACCGCCGCCAGCGCGAACGCCTGGAGCGTCTTCACATTCAGTGCCGCCATTAGCCAAACCAGCTGCATGCCATGCATCGCCCTGCTCGGTGCTAGTGACATTAAAACCAATGGTGCTGCCATTGCCGTGACTTGCAGGCTGGCCATCAATCGGCACACTCAAAGCAAAAATACCGGTCTCGCTCATATAGAAGCAGCGACCCTTTGGGTCAACTGTACCTGGGCCAAAGCCTAATTCACCCATAGTGGCATCGTAGAATTTTTTTGACTCTTCGATGTTATTAGCACCGATCATAATATGACTAAACATAATCTCTCTCTTATTTTTATAATGTGTGTTTTAACCCAGTGCTTTAACCGAGTGCTTTAACCAAGTGCTTTAACTTGAGTATTTTTAAATCCCGCTCTTTATCGAGAATTCCAGCCGCTTTTGCAAGGTTTAAATTAACCAGACAGCTAAGAAGTTGATCTCGCCCGGGCAACATTCGAGTTGGTAGGCTTACCCAACAGACCAGAGATAGACTGCCCCACTGCAATCAGCTTATCCAAATTTATGCCTGTGGAAATACCCATACCCTCAAGCATATACACCACATCTTCACTGGCCACATTGCCGGTCGCTTTCAACGCGTAAGGACAGCCCCCCAATCCCGCCACCGAGGCGTCCACCGTGGCAATGCCGTATTCCAGTGAGCTGCAGATATTGGCCAGGGCCTGACCATAGGTGTCGTGACAGTGCACAGCCAACTTATCGGCCGAGGTCTGCAGCAACAGATGATCTAAAAGACGCCTGAAGTGCCCCGGGGTGCCAACACCTATAGTATCCCCAAGGGAAACTTCATAGCAGCCCATATCAAACAGCGCCCGAGAAACCAAATCAACCTGCTGCGGAGCCACCTCGCCATCATAGGGGCAGCCAACCACGCAGGATATATAGCCGCGCACCGCCACGCCCTGATCTCGGGCCGCCTGCATAACCGGTTCAAAACGGGTCAAACTTTCGGCGATGGTGCAGTTGATGTTTTTCGCTGAAAAGCCCTCAGAGGCCGAAGCAAAAACAGCCACCTCGGTAACGCCAGACTCCATGGCCCGTTCAAACCCTTTGAGATTCGGTGTCAGTGCCGCCAATGTCAGTGCCGACAAGTTCAGCCCCGGACTCGACCTTAAGCCAGCAAAGACCTGATCGCTGTCGGCCATCTGCGGCACGCTGCGGGGATTAACAAAGCTGCCGGCCTCGATATAGCTGACACCAGCGTCGATCAAGCCGTGGATAAGGTTGATTTTGTCTGCGCTTGAGACCGGCGCTGATTCATTCTGCAGGCCGTCTCGGGGGCCTACTTCGACTAGCTTTACTGTCTGCGGAATAGTCATCTAATTACTCTCCTATCCAAGATGCACTGCGTTTTGCGAGAAAGGCATTTAATCCTTCGCGGCCCTCTTGGCTGCCACGAATCTCAGCAATGCGACGGCTGGTTTCCGCGACCAACTCATCGGTTATGGGCGCTCCTGCCACATCAGCAACCAACTGCTTGGCTGCCGCCATGGCCGCGGGGCCATTAATGAGTAACTTTTCAACCATTGCTTGAATACGATTATCCAGCTCGGCTTCCTCGCAGAGCTCGCTCACCAGCCCCAACTCCAATGCTCTGGCAGCGGAAAACCGTTCCGCGGTCATGCAATAGCGACGCGCGGCACGGGGTCCGATTGCTGCGCAGACAAAGGGGCTGATCACTGCAGGAATAAGACCCAACTTGACCTCGGATAAACAAAAGCTCGCAGCAGGTGTAGCCAAGACTAGATCACAGACCGCGGCCAGACCCACGCCGCCACCGAAGGCCGCGCCATGGACTCGAGCAATGGTTGGCTTAGATAGGCTGTTAATACGTCGAAACATCGCTGCCATTAGGGTCGCGTCACGCTGATTTTCTTCAAAACTGTAGTCGGCCATACGCCGCATCCAACTTAGATCGGCGCCAGCGGAAAAGCTGCGACCGGCGGCCTGCAGGATCACAATGCGCACAGATGGGTCAGCGTCCAAAGCGTCGAATATGGCACTTATCTGGGCGATCAGCTGATCGTCAAAGGCATTGTGCTTGTCTGGGTTATCGAGAGTGACGGTGGCAACACCGCGGTTATCCGTTTCCGTTATTACCATTTGCTGAATCACTACTTTGTCTACCTCATTGGTTAAATTGCCCAGCCCCCCCCATTAAGACCTCTTAGAGAGGGGAACAGGGACAGACATTGAAAAGGATTGTATTAGCAACCATGACGACAGGCCAATCAATCTAGCCCTGCTCACCAATCTAGGCTGCTGAGTCAGTAAGTAAGCCGCTAATAAGTAGCTTACTTATAGCAGCTTTTGATAGCAGTTTATCAGCAACTGCTAAACAAACAAAATCCGCTGAGAGCTCGTCGCCAAGACTCTCCGATCGGCAAATATTGCCCTTAAAAAATCTCCCGCTGCAGATCGTCGTCACTGTGCTCTAGGGGCAGTTGGATTTCACTGAGCCTTAGCATAGGGCTTTTTTAGTTGCGTTAGTCGTTTTAGTGATGCTGTCAAAACGCGATATAAGTATGAATAAATTGTCGGCTTTGGACGCTAACGAAGTGATTTTTTAGTGATAATATCGCGGTCGATTTTCCATGCAAGGAAGGTCGTTTTACTAAAAAACAAAAAATGTAACTTAGTACCAACCAATAATAAGGGGAACATCATTAAAAAACTCACTCTCAGTTTGTCCACCGCTGCAGCAACCTTAGCGATGGCCATCAGTGCGCCAGCACTGTCACAAGGTTTAACGCTCGAAGAAATCATAGTCACGGCAACTAAACGTGCCGAAGGGCTACAAGAAGTTCCCATCGCTATCTCAGTAATGAGTGGTCAAGAGATGAGCGCCAAAGGCCTCACCAAGATGGAAGATCTGTCCATGTACATGCCCAACGTACATGTGGCTGAAGCCAGTGCTGGTACGCAGATGTTTATTCGCGGTATTGGTTCAGGTGTCAACTACGGTTTTGAACAGTCGGTCGGTACCTTTGTCGATGGCGTCTACTTCGGTCGCGGCCGCAGTGCCCGTGGCAAGTTCCTCGACATTGAGCGCGTTGAAGTCCTGAAAGGACCACAGTCAACGCTGTTCGGCAAAAACACCATTGCCGGTGCATTGAACATCACCACTGCTCAGCCTACCGAAGAATTTGAAGGCTATGTCAGTGCCGGTTACACCACTGAATTAGACGCCATGACCATCACTAGCGTGATCTCCGGCCCACTGAGCGATTCAGTTCGCGGTCGTCTGGCTGTGCGTGGCTATGAAGATGAAGGCTATGTGCGCAACCTCTCCGCCAATGGCGTCGATGGCCCGCAGAATGAAAGCGTCTATGCTCGCGCCACTCTTGCTATAGATGTTAACGAAGACTGGACTGCCACGATCAAAGCCGAGCACGGCTATGTGGATATTCTCGGTCGCCAAGAGTTGATTTCAGATACTGATCTTTCAGTTGGTCCGTCAGCTGCGCTCTACGGTTCACCTTTGGGTTCAACCAATTTTGAAGCTGGATTTGGTTACACTACTTATGAGCAAAACGTTCGCGATTTGCCACTATTTGATGATACTGAGTCAAATATTTTCCAGGTAACTCTGGACGGTGTTGCTGGCGAACACGGCGTTAAAGCGGTTATTGGTTACACCGATTACGAGTTCACCAACAGCCTGGATTCTGACTACAGCCCGTTAAAATTATTGAATCGTGGTCGCAACGAGCAACACGAGCAGTTCAGCGCCGAGCTGATTATCAGCTCCCCGAGTGACGACAAGTTCGAGTACCTGACTGGTGCTTTCTACCAGACTGAAAAACTGTCTAACGATCGTTACACTCACGTTGATCTGTCAGCAGTCGGACCGTTACAGAACGGTGTATTTGCTCTGTTGAATGCGGCCAGCGATGGCACAGGACCCTTACCATTGGACGTAAGTTTTTCCCAGGCAGTTTTGGGTGGCAATTTAAGTGCAGCGACTCAAAGCGGCATTTTGGATGCCACCGCACGCAGCTACTTTGATCAGGATGCCGACAGCTGGTCAGTTTTTGCCGAGGGTACTTACAAGATCAATGATAGCTTGCGCATTACTGCTGGTTTACGTTATTCAGAAGACGAAAAAGACATGTCTAAGGGCGGCACAGTGGCTAACATTGACCCAACTGCAGCGTCCTCTACCTTGGTCGTGCCTCAGCTAGCAGCGGTTTACGGTCAAGCACTCAAACTGGCTACTGTCCACGCTTACACCAGAGATCGCAAAGAAGATCATGTCACTGGCCACGTCAACTTGCAGTGGGATATGAGCAACGATGCAATGGTCTACCTCGAGTTGGGCAACGGCTATAAAGCAGGCGGATTTGACGAAGATAACGGCATGGGTCGTGAAATCGAAACCGTTAACGGCGTTACCGATGATCTGGCCGACTTTGAAGATGAGTCTGTTGAGACTATCGAAATTGGCGCCAAAATCAATCTCGCCGATGGTCGTGGTCGTCTGAATATTGCCGCATTTAGCAGCAACTATGAAGATGTTCAGGTCTCTACTTTTGACGGCAATGCCGGCTTTGTAGTGGGCAACGCAGCAGAGTCTGAGGTTCAGGGTATCGAAGCTGATGTGCTTTACCGCCTGACCGAAGAACTCACTCTTAACGGTGCCTTTGCTTATCTGGATGCTACTTACAAATCCTTCCCTGGTGCCGGCTGTAACCTAGCTCAATCACTAGTTTGGACAGGTACAGGCGGATGTGTTCAAGATCTGAGCGGCCAGCCGTTGCAGTTTGCTCCTGAGCACACAGCTAACATTGGTATCAGCTATGAGCGAGAACTGTCTTCAGGTTTACTACTGAGTGCTGGTTTGGACTACAACTGGAGCGACGATGTGGTTGTCTCTGCCGACTTGGATGAGAACTTAGTCCAGGAAAGCTTTGGTAAACTCAACGCCCGTATCGCCATTGCTGGCAATGACCAGTGGCAGGTCTCCCTAGTAGGCAAAAACCTCACTAGCGAAGATACCTTTATGTGGGGTAACGACATTCCACTGGGTTCACTGGGATTCAAAGGCGCTTACTTCAAGCTGATTGATCCACCGCGCACTGTTGAAATCGCAGCTCGCTTGAACTTCTAAGTGCAAATTAAGAGTTCTACTTGAGAGTTCTACTTGAGAGTTCTACTTGAGAGCGCTTAAGTAACTAGCACTAAGAGTGAAATAAAAAACCGTGGCCTTGGCCGCGGTTTTTTTGCGTCTGTATTTAAGCTTTATCAGCACCCTGTTGATGACAATCCCTTATGACAATCTGGTGTGTCATCCCGAGCGTAGCCGAGGGATCTCCCTGGTGTACTGCCTTTCACATTTTACGCTGCAATTCTGCATGAGATCCTTCGGTTCGCTGCACTCTCTCAGGATGACAGGACTGAGTGTCATCCCTCAGCCCCCTAAATATTTCAGTGAAGCCATGTAGACCCTTTGCGATCAATCAGGGCCCGCTTATGGGTTTGTCATTTTCAGACTGAGATAGCGCCTTGTTTGAGCGACAGCGAGTTGCGCGAACGTTGAAAATGCCAAACACATGGGACCGATCGCGAAGGGTCTGCATGGGTTTGCCCGCGCCCAATAAAAAGATCCTTCGGCTGCGCTCAGGATGACAGCATGGCGTGTGATTCCAACTAAGCCACCCAGCTTGGTGACTAGACTAGCTCTCCCGCCGTGGCCCAGGAAAAAAGCGATTAGTCCTCCGCTGATACTCTGTATAGCCAGGGCGTTTCTGCACCGAATAATGCTCCGAAGGCACCGCACCGGTGACATAGACCAGAGTGCTGTACATCATTCTCGAGGTAAACAGCAGACCAAACCCAAGCAGCACCCAAACCAGTGTGGTTTCACTACCCTGCAGTGCTAACCAAGAAGGTATCGCCGCGATTACCAGGCCATTCCACACCATCCATTCAGCAAAATAATTCGGGTGTCGCGTGTAACGCCAGAGTCCCACATCGCAGACCTGGCGCTGTTTACCCTCTTTTTTCATCTTTTGTAGAAAGTTTAATTTTTGCATATCCGCCACAGTTTCCATAGCAAATGCCAGCAGCCAGATGACCAAGCCAGCCAACTCAAACATCGAAAATGTCGGACTATTATTCGAGGCGATAATAAAAATCGGCAGCGCCAAAAAGGATGCATTGGCCAGGCCCTGAGAAATGGCATCCACCTGCAGGGCCAACTGAACATTGGTTTTGCCGTCCTTCTCCCAGCGTCCCCGTTGATATTGATAGCGGGGGAATTCCTTTTTCAAAAGCCCCATACGCCACATTTTCAGTGCGCCCATGCCCATACGCAGGCCAATCAAAACCAACACGCCACTGACCACCAATGAGCGCACCCAGTTACCATCGCTGAACCAATAGCTAATCACACCGAGTAACACCAGCCCCCAGGGCCAGCCTATATCCACATAGCTCATGCGTTCGGTACGCCAAATTGGCAGGCAGACCACTAGGGCAAATAGCACCAACTGGCCCAGTCCGTTGATCAGACCTATTTCAGAAAATGTAGAGGTATAGAGAATCAGGGCCCATCCCAGTAGGAATGGATACAGCGGGCGGAAGTATTTCATAGGGTTAAATCTTTTCTATTTTTATCGACGTCGATAGTAGTAACGACCTAGGTAGGCAGTATATCTCTAGTCGTTATTGTTTATTTTTTTAAAATTCTATTGGCTCTCGACAAACCGTGAATCTGGCGTGCCGACAACAGTGGTTTGAAATATAAAAATATTGCCCGCCTCTGGCTCGGCTAACAGTGCCTGCTCATCAAGTCCCTGAGTTGCACTGGTGATAAAGAGTCTATCCAGCTGAGGCCCGCCAAAGGCAACACAGGTTGGTTGGCTTACTGGCAGCGGCAGCACAAAATCAATTTTCCCTGCAGGACTGTAGCGAACCACCTGACTGGCGCCCCACTGGGCATTCCAAATATAGCCTTCGGAATCCACTGTTGAGCCATCGGGAAAGCAGCCTTTTTCGGTGCGCACTAAACAGCGTTGATTGGCGATAGCGCCAGTAGCCGCGTCGAAATCGTAGGCATTAATTCGTTGAGACGGGGTATCGGCATGGTACATAACCGTCGAGTCTGGACTCCAGCAGAGCCCATTTGAAATGGTTAGCCCAGAGACTTTGCTGGTGACCTGCAATTGCTGATCTAGGCAGTACAGCGCACCGCCGCCCTGATCCCCAGACTCAACCATACTGCCTGCCCAAAAGCGCCCCTGCCGATCGGCGCGACCATCGTTGAGTCGGGTGCCCGGATTATCTTGCTCTGTCTTTTGTAGCCATTTCAGGTCTTTATTGTGGGGGTTGAAATAGGCAAAGCCACTGGCAAATCCACAGATCAAATAGTCACTGTCGGCGACCAGAGCAAAGGACCCCAAGCGCTCAGGAGTGGACCAGTGATCGAGCTGTTTATCCCCGGGGTTATAGCGATAGAGTTTGCAGCCATCAATATCAGTCCACCAAGCAGCGGCACCTATGGCATCCCAGATAACGCCCTCCCCCAAGGTGTTTTTAACCTTGAGGGTTTCAATTAATGCTGCTTTGACCATTCTGTTTTAACCGTCCCTTTCTGTCTAAAGTGCTTTCTAACGTGCAATCTAAAGCAATTTAAAGTGCAGCCTTAAGTGCAGCTACTACCGCCAGCGCGCGCTGATGCACCTGCTCGGCACTGTCACCGGGCTTGTAAAGTTCAGAGCCAATACCAAAACCATCGACGCCCGCGCGTAACCAAGCGGCGGCTGAGCCTGCACCCACACCACCCACTGCCAGGACTTTGCAGTCCGTCGGTAATACGGCGCTAGCCCCTTTGATATGTTCCGGGCCATAGGTTGCCGCGGGGAATAATTTTAAATAGCGGGCGCCAGCCTGATAGGCGACCAGGGCTTCAGTGACGGTTGCCCAGCCCGGCATGGGCACCATACCCAGGGCAAGGCTGCGGGCGATTACGGCGGCGTTTGTATTGGGGCTGACGGCGATTTGACCGCCAGCAGCGGCAACGCCCTCGGCATCGGCTTCAGTCAACAGAGTGCCAGCGCCGATCACACAGCGATCGCCCAGAGCGTCGGCTAAGTTTTTTATGCTCACCAGTGGCTCTGGGGAATTTAAAGGGACTTCAATAATGCCGATACCGGCACTATAGAGAGACTCTCCAATGGCCACGACTTCCTCTGGTTGTACGCCGCGTAAAATTGCCACTACGGGCATCTTAGCAAACCAGTTTTCAAGCTTTTCGTTCATAACAATATGTCTCTTAAGAGAAGTGAAGAGCTTCAAAAAACAGCTTCGTAAACAGCTTGGTAACCGGAGAGCGCAATTTGAGTTGCGTCTCGCAGTTCGGCTTTGACAGCCACAGATTCCAGAGCGAGTTGATAGCAGCGGCTCAGTGCCGAGTCACCGATCAGATCAACAGATGAAATGGCACCCATCTGTTTTTCCATCAACGCCAGCGAACCAACCACATCGGAGCCGATCAATAGACCGGACAAATAAGAGCAGGCATAAAGCTCCGACAACTCACCTAATACCTGACGGCTGCGAGTGGCAAATAGCGCCTGTAGCAGCTGACCCGATTCCAATGTTGTTGCAACCTTAACGCCCTGCATAAAAACATCATCGGAGAAATCTGCTGATTCAGTATTGGCAATCAGCACGCTGTGATTTTGTAATAGCGAATAGAGCTCGCCGGTCAGTGCGGTGACAAACGTCTCAATCTTACCCCCCCGCACCAGCACCCATTTATTATGAGTTCCGGGCAACACAATCAACTGGGCTGTTTCAGTTTCAATATCAAGAGCCCCGCGCATCCATCCCAATAACTGAAGCTCCTCCCCACGCATCAGGTCGGGCGTTCCCAGAGGATTGAGGGTTTTTAATCCGGAGATAATCGAAAACTCTATATCCCTAGCTTTAAAGACTGTGCGGCCACTGACAATTTGTTCGGCATTCGCAGGGCACTCTATATAAGGGGCAGCCTGCCAGCCAATATTCGAACCCACCATGCCCGACAGAATCACAGGCATAGACCCATGTTCATCAAACCAGTGGCCGGCTAAATCAAAAAATATCTGTTCAAAATCACCGTTGATCTGACTCACCCCCGGCCCCATCTGGGTGGCTAAAATATTCAGCGGTTGGCAAGGTTTGTGCTGGCACAGATAGAGACGCAAATGAGTCGTTCCCCAGTCCCCGGCAATAAACAGTGAGTCAGTCATGGTTTTAGGTCCTGCCGCCGTCAATGGTAAAGCTCTGTCCGGTGATCATACGGCTGTCATCTGCCGCCAAAAATAGGGCCAAATTAGCCACCTCTTCCGGCAATAGTCGCTGCTTCAGTGAGACCTGCTCCATCCAGTCCGCTTCTGCCTCTGGTGTCAGCCAGGTATCTAGCTGGCGCTGGGTCACCACCCAGCCGGGTAAAATTGCATTGACCCGAATATCCGCCTCGCCATAGTCCGCCGCCAGGGCTTTGCTCAAACCGACAATGCCCGCTTTTGCCGCTACATAGCCGGGCATATTGGCCGGCCCAAGCAGCGCATTGATAGAACTGAAATTAATAATTGAGCCGCCCTGTTTCTTCGTTTCACTGTTAGCCTCGCCTATAAGCTCAGCTGCAACCTGAGTAGCGAAAAACGTCGCATCCAGATTAATCGCCATGCAGTCACGCCAGCTCTCAGGGGTTACTTCAACGGGAGAATGACGGCGATCGTTGGCCGCATTATTGACCAGTGCCTGCAGTGGCCCCAAGTCATCAACAGCAAGACGAATCGAGGACTGCAGTGCCGGCACATCAGTCACGTCGACACACTTAAACCAGGGGCGTTTCCCGGTTTCGGCTTCAAGCCGGTCGCAGAGGGCTTCGGCTGCCACTGAATCCAGGTCGACAAAAGCCACCTGAGAATTCTGCAGGGCAAATGCCTCTACCATAGCAGCGCCAATACCTGTGGCACCGCCAGTAATAAATACGCAGCGCCCCGCGAGACTCGGGTAATTTGCACATTCACCCATTGGACACCCTCTTATATCGTTGAAAGAATTATTATTTTCGCAGGCTGGCGCCGACGTGGCCTGTATAGCGGTCTTTCTGTGTTTTAATATGGAACAACCTTAACGTGATTCGGCGGCAACAACAACGCTGATAAAAAGCACGAAAATAAAAACAATAAAAGGGGAACAGCTTGTTCATTAAATGGCTGCAGATTGCCGTATTTAGCTCATTGGCCCTCGTGAGTAGCATCACGACTAGTGCCGGGAATGCCGGCGAGCAACTTTATACCAACCAACCTCCTGTGACGCCAGAACTTGCTTTCCCCGGTACCTATGCCGTGGGCGTGACCACCATCACCGCGACCGACCCCAAACGTTTAAATACAGCTAATTTTATTCTCAATATTGAACGCCAGCTGGTACTGGAAGTCTGGTATCCGACGGCTCAGGCCAAGGCTGAAGAGCAGCGCCCCTTAGTAACCACCTATAAAAATGTCACCCGACTGCAAAACCCGTTTGAACTGCAGGGTCAGGCTTATCGCGATGTACCGGCCCTCAGTGAAGGCAGTTTTCCGCTGATCCTCTTGTCCCATGGCTTTACAGGCTATCGCACACAGATGTTTTATCTCGGTGAGCATTTGGCAAGTCATGGCTATATAGTAGTGGGTATAGATCATACCGGCTCGACCAATGCCGATATAAAAGAGACAGCGGATCGGGCAGCAGGCTTTACTGACACTCTCTACAACCGCGCTCGAGATCAGCAGTTCTTGCTCGATTATTTCACCGATCAAACATCCCCAGTAGAAGCCATTGTCGACACCGATAGAGCCGCGATTATCGGCCATTCTATGGGCGGCTTTGGCGCGATCAATACTGTCGGTGGCTGCTATGCCTTCGAGTCAAAATTTTTCAAACAAGCGGGTGTTCCCGCGGCCATCGCCATGGTTCTGCCCTTCGCCCTAAACTCCTGCTATGGCGGTCGTGAGCAGCTCGACCCGCGATGGAAAGCCGTGCAACTACTGGCACCCTGGGGCGGTGAAGCCAGTGTTCACGATATTGACGCTATGGCAAAAATCACTGTGCCAACCTTCTATCTGGCCGGTGATCAGGACAATACCTCGGGCTTTAAAAAGGGCATCAAACGACTCCATGAGCGCACTGGTTCTGAGCATAACTATCTGCTTGTATTTGAAAATGCGCGGCACAATATTGGCCCCCACCCTGCGCCAGCAGCGTCCTTTGCCACAGACTTTGAACTGGGCCATTACTTCGATCCGGTCTGGGATACAGAAACCATTAATAGAGTGGTCGAACATATGAGCCTGGCCTTTCTCGACTGTCATGTGAAAGTTGACCCAGCTGGCTGCGCCTATCTGCCGACTCGTGAAAGCAGTGAGCAATATGAAGGTGCAGATTCTCAGTTTCAAGATGCTTGGAAAGGCTTCAAACACCTCTGGGCCAGTGGACTGCAGTTTTATAAAAAATAATAAAAGCCACTACTTATTAAGGGCTAATCAATATGTTCGGAGTCTGTTACTACCCAGAGCACTGGCCGGAGTCCCAGTGGGACGAAGATGCCAAAATGATGGCCGACCTGGGTCTTACCTATGTGCGCATCGGTGAGTTTGCCTGGTCGCGTCTGGAACCCAATCCGGGAGAATATGACTTTGCCTGGCTGGATAAGTCTGTGGCAACCTTAGCCAGTGCCGGTCTAAAAGTCGTGATGGGCACCCCCACTGCAACACCCCCCAAATGGCTGATTGATCAGTACCCAGAAATACTACCCGTAGATCCAGATACCGGACGCACCCGCGGCTTTGGTTCTCGCCGTCACTATGATTTTTCAAGCCCGATTTATCTGCGTGAGTCACTGCGCATCACCGAAGCCCTAGCACAGCGTTACGGAACTAACGATGCAGTGGTGGGTTGGCAAACCGACAACGAGCTCTGCTGTCACGATACTGCGCTAAGTGGCTCTGAACTTGCTGGGCAAGCTTTCCAAGACTGGTGTCGCCGACGCTATAGCAGCATCCATAAACTTAATAGCGACTGGGGTAATGTCTTCTGGTCCATGGAGTATCGGGATTTTACTGAAATCGAATTACCCATAGGTGCGGTCACCGAAACCAGCCCAGCTCACCGACTAGCCTATCGACGCTTCTCCTCGGATCAGGTGATCAACTATCACAATCCCATGGTTGAGATGATTCGTCAGCATGCGCCGGGGAAATTTATCACCCATAACTTTATTCCCATGAATGAGACGGCAGTGGATAACTTTGCCCTCGCCGCAGGATTAGATTTCACCAGTTACGATAACTATCCCTTGGGACGCACCGACCTGTTACTGACCGACGCCCCCACAGAAGAACTGCGCCGCTATATGCGCACTGGGCATCCGGACTTTGCCACCTATTATCACGACCAAACTCGCGGGCTGTTAAATCGTGGATTCTGGGTGATGGAACAACAGCCTGGGCCGGTTAACTGGGCCAATAATAACCCTCGCCCTGCCCCTGGTATGATTCATTTCTGGACTCTGGAAGCCTTTGCCCACGGTGCCGATTGCGTCTGTTACTTCCGCTGGCGTCAGGCGCCTTTTGCCCAGGAGCAAATGCATGCTGGACTGTTGCGACCGGACAACTCCAAATCCGAAGCCTGGCCAGAAGCCGAACAGGCCATGGCCGAAGTAGCGCAGCTGGATATGGAGAACCAGCCTTTACAGCCAGCCTCGGTGGCGATTATTACCGGTGCCGAAGGACTCTGGGTCAGCGATATTGAGCGACAGGGGGAAGCCTATGACTTTAATAATGTGCAGCTGTCCTATTACAGCGCCCTCCGTGAGTTAGGCGTTAACATCGACTTTATCTCCGTGGAATCAGATTTTTCAGCCTACAGATTAATTATTGCCCCGAGCCTGCCGATCGTTGATCAGGCCTTTGTGGACAGGTGTCATGCTTCTAGCGCGCAGTTTATATTTGGTCCAAGAGCCGGAGCCAAAACCTCAGAGTTTGCCTACCCCACCAGCTTGCCTCCAGGATTATTGCAACAGCTGATCCCCATACGGGTGCTCTCGGTTGAGACATTGCGAGCCGATTGCCAGGAACCCCTGAACTGGAATAATCATGTCTATGAGAGTGGTAGCTGGTGCGAGCAGTTGGATGCCAGTGGGTCTGACGACATCGAAATCGTCGCAAGCTACGAAAATGGTGAAGCGGCCATAGTCCGCAATCAGCGCTTTACCTATATGGCCACATTGACCAACAGAGCTTTTCTATTAGATTTTTTCCAGCAACAGTGCCAGCAAGCTGATATTCAGACCTATAGATTTGGTGAAGATATTCGTATCAGCCAGCGTGGCGATCTGATGTTTGCCTTTAACTACTCACAGCATCAACAGGTTCTTCCCTTAGACCCGGACACCATTTTTGTGTTGGGTAGCACGACTATAGAACCCCACGGCGTGACGGTGTGGAAGATCTAGAATTTTAAAAATTCCATTTAATAAAAATAATAAAATTAAAAAGAGGATTCCCCTTGAGTGAACAAACTATTCAGCTAGCTGTATTCTGTCTTGTACTAGGTGCCATCGCGCTGATTACCTATATTAAATGCGCCGGGCAAAACCGACATTCCACCGACTCAAATAAAGAGTACTTTCTCGCTGGTGGCGGCCTGACCTGGGTGTTTGTTGCAGGCTCTATCACCTTGACCAATCTCAGCACCGACCAGCTAGTGGGCATGAACGGCAATCAAATGATGCTATTAGCGCTCTGGGAACTGGCGGGCTTTGTCGGCCTGATGGTACTGGCCAAAGTGTTCTTGCCTGTGTACTACAGAAACAACTGCACCACCACAACAGAGCTATTAGAGAAGCGCTATAACAGCAAACATATCCGCGCCCTGGTCTCCACAATGTTCCTGTTTATCAATGTCTTTGTCTTTCAGCCTGCGGTGATCTATACCGGCGCCCTGTTTATGATTTCCATGACAGGCATTGAAGCAGATCTGCTGACCATCGCTATTGCCTTTGCCGTTTTCGGTGCTGCCTACTCGGTACTGGGCGGCCTGAGAGCCGTTGCTGTTTCAGACACCTACGGTGGTGTCCTGGTACTGGCCATGGGTCTATTGATTGTTGTGCTGTCACTGATGGCGATTGATTTTGACTTTAGTGGCATCCCAGCAGAGCGACTAACATTGATTGGCAACAGCTCATCACCTGTGCCCTGGCACACATTGTTAACCGGTATGTTCCTGATTCAGATTTTTTACTGGAGCACCAACCAGACCATTACCCAGCGGGCCATGGCGGCACCCACAGTTCAGGAAGCGCAAAAAGGTGTTTATGCGGCGGCGTTTATCCGCGTGATCTTTATCCCCAGCATGGTGGTTATCCCAGGTATTGTGGCCTTTAAACTCTATGGTGATATTGGCGATCAGGCCTATGGGCGGATTGTTGGTGACTTGCTGCCAAGCTGGCTGTCAGGTGTATTTGCGGCGGCGATTGCGGCGGCTGTGCTGAGTTCCTTTAACAGTATGGTGAACTCCTCAGCGGCCATGTATGTCTGTGATCTTCATGAGGCCTATATCGATAAAAAGCCCAATGTACGAGTTCTCAGTGGCATAGCCACAGCGTTCTTTGTGGTTATCGCGGTGATTATGGTGCCGATTTATGCCCAGTCCGACAGTATTATTAATTTGCTCCAGGAGCTCTGGGGTCTGATTAGTATGCCGATTCTGGCTTGTTTTGCGGTGGGTCTGTTATTCCGTAATGTGGATTATCGCGCTGCTATTGCTGCGGTGATTTTTGGTGTGCTGATGTACGCCAGCTTTATCTGGATTTGGATGCCCCTGCATTATATCCATATGATGTTTATTACGTTCTTTGTCTGCGTGAGTGTAGCCTTATTTATTAACCGCTTTGTTCTGGGTAACCGGGCCGAGTTTATCGGTTTGGAAAAGCAGGTTGTCACTAATGAGGCAGTTCAAACGGATGTTTAGAGCCAGCCCTGAGCGGTTACTTATGAATAGCCCTAAGCGTTTATTTATAGATAGCCCTAACGCTTTTGCAGGTGAAAGATCAGCAGACTTTGGGGCAACATAATCGGTAGCTGCAGGCCAAAGTTTGACAGGGCGTCGCCGCTGATAACT
>Ga0075446_10000038_pt1 | contig 44884 bp, 53 predicted proteins | sample CoawatmetaG05DNA_FD_71590 | JGI IMG/M metagenome (GOLD analysis project Ga0075446, IMG submission 71590) | Marine microbial communities from the West Antarctic Peninsula - Coastal water metaG058-DNA | ecosystem: Environmental > Aquatic > Marine > Coastal | place: Atlantic Ocean: West Antarctic... | reverse complement strand
ACCCATTCAGGTCGCATTGCAAAACTCAATAAACTTTCAAGAGTTAGTTTTGGTGGAGTGGTAAAACCAGTTCTGTGATCTCGCTCTCTATTTCCTGCAACCAAAGTATCTACCGTCAAACATAGTCCATCAAAATTAGCTACTTTACATCTGTCAATTAAATCATCAGTAATGGATTGATCTTTATGAACATATAATTGAAAAAGTTTAGGACAATTTGAAATTTCTGCAACTTCTTCAATTGAAAAAGAGGCCATAGTAGACATGCTATACATGGTTCCATGTTTTTCAGCTGCTCTTGCTGAAGCTTTATCTCCTTCTGGTGTGTATAAACTTTGCATTGCCGTTGGTGACAAAAAAAGTGGCATATCAATTTTTCTACCAAAAATAGTTGTAGATAAATCTGGCTCACCAACACTTGCAAGAATATTTGGAACTAAGTCACAATCATTAAATGCATTTGTGTTTCTGTTTAACGTAACTTCATCATCAGAACCACCATCAATATAATGAAAAATAGGTGCAGGTAGTTTTTTTTTTGCTAATTTTCTAAAATCACTAAAGTTATAACAATCCTTTAAATTCATAATTATCTAAACCTTAAGTTGTTTCTGTTTAAATCACTTATCTTGGTGCAGCCCATTAATTTCATATCCCTCACTAATTCAGTTTTATACTTCTCAATAGCTCTCTCAACACCTGCTTGTCCACCTGCAGCTAAAGCATAAAGATATAATCTTCCTCCTGAACATGCTTTTGCACCTAAAGACAACGCTTTAAGCATATGAGTTCCTCTATGAATTCCACCTTCACAAATAACATCAAGTTTATCGCCAACAGCATCAACTATTTCTGCTAACTGGTCAAAAGGGGCTCTAGATCCATCAAGCTGTCTTCCACCATGATTGGAAACCATTATACCAGTACAACCAATATCAACCGCACGCTTTGCATCTTCAACACTCATAACTCCCTTAAGTGCAAAATGACCACCCCATTGAGAGCAAAGTTTTTCAGCATCTTTCCAGTTCATTGATTGATCCAACATGGTAGAAAAGTAGTTTCCTATTGAAGTACTGGTGTTTGTTCCTTCTTTTACATAATCTTGAAGATGAGGTAACTCAAATTTACCTTTTGTTAAATAATTTATTCCCCACATTGGTTTAGTAGCAAAACTAAAAAGGCTTGAAGGTGTAAGCTTTGGAGGTGATGTAAATCCAGTTCTTAAATCTCTTTCTCGGTTTCCTCCAGTTATTGTATCCACTGTTAAAGCCAAAACATCGAATTTAGCTGCCTTTGCTCTCTCTAAACAAGAATCATTTAAACCTCTGTCTTTATGAAAATAAAACTGAAACATCTTAGGAGTATCAACTATAGAAGATATTTCTTCTACACTCACGGTAGCTAAAGCTGAAACACCAAACATTGTATTAAATTTTTGTGCAGCTTTTCCTACTGCTCTTTCTCCATCATAGTGAAATAATCTTTGTAAAGCTGTTGGAGCAAGGTAAAAAGGTAAATCTAATTTTTTACCAAATATAGTTGTTGATAAATCTACATTTTCAACACCCCTTAGAACATTAGGAACTAAATCAACATCATCAAATGCAGTGGTATTTCTTTGATAGGTAATCTCGTCATCAGCTGCTCCATCAATATAATGGAAAATAGGTGAAGGTAATTTTTTTTTAGCTAATTTTCTAAAGTCACTAAAATTATGACAATCTTTCAAATTCATTATTCTTATTAGAAGTTTTTGATAAAATTAAACATATAACTATTTGCCCCAGGGTTTTTATCTCCCAAGCTAGCATTAGACACATGATTATAAGAAACTCCAATTTTTGAATCATCTGAAAATGCATATGAAAACTGGACTTCAGATTTAAATTCTAGAACGTGTCCCAAATCTTTTCCATCACCTTTATGATAAAGTCCAGGTGCAAAACTAGGTGTAAACATTAAACTCCCCATATCTATATTCCATTCAAAACCAGTATAAATATAAGCGGCAGAATTTTCAGTTATAAATCCTCCTGTTATTGGAGAAATATTTCCCAAAAAAGTATCTCTATTTAAATTTTCGTTTTGATGCTGAAACCCAATCAATGATGCAGACTGTTTGTCATCACTAAAATCAAAAGTACCAGTAAAAAAGTTATATTGATGACTATTGTTTTCTGCGGCCATCAATTTTGTGGCAGTAAACAATATTGCAAAAAATAGAATTAATTTTCTTAAACACATAATAGTTAATAACAGATTATTTGTATTTTTTTATTAATTTTTTAAAAATTATTAAACCACCAATTAAGAACATAAATAGAGGTAAAATCCATAAAAAATATGTATTTTTATTAAAAAGAGGGTCATACAAAATCCACTCACCGTACTTATCCTCAAAATAGTCATATATGTCTTGCTCTGACAACCCTTCATTTAACTTTTTGTTAATCACAATCTTTAAACTATTAGCAAACTCAGAGTCCGAATCATAAACTGACTGACCCTGACAAATTAAACAACGTAAATTTTTAGTAATTTTGTTTTTTAAATTCTCATCATCTGCTTTTATTTGGTTAGGAGAGACAATTAAAAAAATGATAAAAAATAACCTTAAAAATTTCATTTTATTAATAATTTAATTTTTTTTATAATTTCTTGATTAAGAGGTCCAATATATTTTTCTACAACCTTATTGTTATGAATTAGAAAAGACTCTGGAACGCCAAAAGCTCCCCATTCTATCGATTTCACACCATGTTTATCAAATATTATTTTTTCATATGGGTTTCCAAGTTCATCTAAAAATTTCTTAGCATTTACTTTGGTATCTTTATAATTAAGACCCAACACACTGATGTTTTTATCTTTAGTCAAATTCATCAATATAGGATGCTCCTCCCTACAAGGTACGCACCAAGAAGACCAAATATTTAATAAGTAATATTTATTAGACTCAAACAAGTCTAATGAATCTATTGTTTCATTGGAATGAAGTAACTCTGCTGAAAATGACGGTATATCATTATTAATCTTTACTAATGGGGTATAAATATTTGTATCCTGCAAGCCTTTATAAAAAATTACAAAAATAAATATAAAAGTGGCAATAATAGATAATAGAAAAAATTTATTTTTCATTTTCATTTCTTTTAATAAGGCTTATCAAGCCACCAAAGCTAATTAGCAAAACCGATAACCATATCCAAAGCATAAATGGTTTTACTTGATATCTAACATTAAAATACTCTTGATTTTGGACAAGATTGATAACTAAAAATTTATCTGACATCAAAGTTGTTTTTATATCCGCCTCACTGGTTACTATATTTGGCTGATTGTATATCCTTAGCTCAGGCAACATTTTTTCTACTGTTCCATCAGCATTTTCGATACTAAAGTTTCCAAAAATTGCTCTATAATTTTTTTTTTGTTTTTGATTAATATTTTCAAAAACTATTTTTGTATTATTTGACACAAATGTTTCACCAACCTTTAAATTGGTAATGATTTCTGTTGAAAATAAGTTATTAAATAGAATACTTAAAATTAATAAACTAAAACCAAAATGAGATACATTTTTAGAAACATTTTTATTTTTCTTAATAAAAAAATCTTTTATAGTTATAAAAAATAAATAAAGAGCACTAGAAATTAAAATCGTATTAACGAGAAAATTTTTATCAAAATTTTTAACAATCAAAAAAGATAATAAAATAGAAATTACCAATAAGGTAGCTAAGTGAATTTTATTTTCTAAATTAGACTTAATCCACTTTAGGTTGGGGCCAATTGCCATCATTAATAAAAAAGGCATTAAAAAGGGTATTATCAATTTATGATAAAATGGAGGTCCAACAGATATTTTTTGTGAGGATAAAACATCAAGAAATATTGGATAAACTGTTCCAATAATCACCACGGATAAGAAGTACATCATAAACCAATTGTTAATTATTATTGAAGTTTCTTTGCTTAACCAAAAGAAACTTTCAAAATTGTTTTTTTTAGGTTTATGAAAAAAGAAAAAAATAATTAAAGATAGAAAAATCAAAGAAAATAAAAAAATTAATATAAACAATCCTCTTTCAGGGTCGTTAGCGAAAGTGTGGACAGAGTTAAGTATTCCAGATCTTACTAAAAATGTACCACACATACTTAATGTAAATGTTGCTATTGATAAAATTATTACCCAGGATGATAGAATTAGTCTTTTTTCCAAAACCAAAATACAGTGTAAAAGTGCTGTCAGTGCTAACCACGGCATTAATGATACATTTTCAACTGGATCCCAAAACCAAAATCCTCCCCAACCCAGTTCATAATACGCCCAAATAGACCCCAATAAAATACCAAGTGTTAAAAAAATCCAAGAAATTAATACCCATTTTTTTATATGTGTGGCCCATCTTTTATTTATCATTTTTAAAGTTGTTGCAGCTAATACAGATGAAAAAATAATCGAAGATCCTACATAACCCAAATATAAAATTGGCGGATGAATTACTAAAGCAGGATCTTGTAATATTGGATTTAATCCTAAACCTTCTACAGGATTTGGATAAATATAATTAAATGGACTTGATGTTAAAATTATAAAAGAAAAAAATCCTATGATTATAATCTGCTGAAAAACTAAAGTTAATATTTTATACTTTGTTGGTTGATTTTTACTTCTGATTAAAAATACTAAAATAAATAGCGTTAAAACAAACAACCAAAGCAATAAGCTACCTTCATGATTCCCCCAAGTGCCAGCTATTTTATAAAAAAGTGGCTTTGTAGTATGTGAATTATTAAAGACAGTTTCGTTACTAAAATCAGATAGCACAAAAGATAAAATCAAACATACAAAACTAATTACTACAAAAAAAAACTGTAAAAATGTAAGTGATAAAATCTTAGTATCTAATAATTTAGAATTTTGAAAATTTTTTACTGAAAAATAAACTAGGATCAAACCAAGACATAAACCTAAGATTAATGAATAATGTCCAATAATACTAAATATCATGTTAATTCTCGCCTAATGCCGATTTTACTTCTGGAGGCATATAATTTTCATCATGTTTTGCTAAAATTTTTGTAGCAGAAAAAAAATTTCTATCTTTCAAGTAACCTTCTGCCACTACACCTTTTTCCTCTTCAAAAAGATTCGGAATTACTCCTGTATAAATGACATTAATTTCATTTTTAAAATCTGTAATTATAAAGTTGATCTCATTACTATTGATAGAAATAGAATTTTTTTTAACCATACCTCCAATTCTAATTTTTTTTTTATCTAATTCAGTTGACGTATTAATTTCAGACGGTGATTGAAAATAAACAACGTTTTCCTCAAGTGATTTTAAGACTAAAAAAACTATTAAAATTAAAGTGATTAAAACAACTACTATAAATAAAAATCTTAATTTAACTTTACGACCATACATGGTTTAGAAGTTAGTTGTTTGTGACGTTGGCTAAAATTTCTTTATTAATTCTTTGTGATTTTGCAGAATTAGCTTTCTCTGTATTAAGAGATCCGTATTTAGCAACAAATTTTCTTTGTTCTTTAACAAATTGAATTTTTGTAACTAAATATAAGGCTGTAAAACTTAAAAGAGTAAAACTGAAAGCAGACAGCACATAAAATCCGTATCCATTCATAAAAAGTAATTCATTAATCATAATCTATCTAGGCCTTTATTTTTAATTTTTATCAGTTCTGTATTATATTTCATTAAAAAAATTAGCAATGAAAAAAGAGCAAATGCCGCAGTCATTATCAATAAGGGAAAGAGCATTGATGAATGGATTGAGCTTTTTGACAAAATATTAATTGACGCCGGTTGATGAAGAGTATTCCACCAATCAACAGAATATTTTATTATAGGAACATTAATGATGCCTAGGATTGTAATAACAGTACTAATCCTAAAAACCTTTTCTTCATTCTCATAAATTCTCCAAGAAATTAAGTACATTGCATAAAATAGTGCTAAAATTAACATTGAAGTAATTCGAGCATCCCAAGCCCACCACGTTCCCCATGTTGGCTTACCCCAAATTGAACCAGTGACTAATGCAATAATATTAAAAACAAAACCTGAGGGTGCTAAGCTTTTTGCAATTAAAAAAAAATTTTTATTTTTAAAAACAAAACCATTAATTGATAGAAAAGTTATAGATGAAAAAATTCCTAGAGAAATCCAAGCTGCTGGTACATGGACATACATGATTCTAACAGCATCACTTTGTTTATAATCTTCTGGAGATAATATTAAAGCTTCAGTTAATCCAACCGAAAGCACTACAACAAATAAAAATAAAATATACTTCGGAGCTTTTGAAGTTACCTGAAAAATTTTATTGGGTTGAAAGAGTTTGAACATATTTAATCTAAGAATTTAATGATGTTTATTATGAAAAGGATTTCTGATCAAGAATGCAGAGGGAGATAATGATTTAAAATTAACGTTTAACACTCCTGATCAGAATATAAGCTAAATTTACTTAAATTTTATGGCCTAGATTTGAGCTAAATGTGGTTAAATAATGATGGATCTAATTAGACATTTTAAAATAACTAGAACCTTTTTTGCCTGAAAAAATCTCCTCAATTAAGGGGTGTTTTATTGGCTCATCAGAGTCGTCCATAAGAAGATTTTGCTGCGAAACATAAGCTTCGTAAGTAATTTCATCATTTTCAGCTAGCAAATGATAAAAGGGCTGATCTTTTCTTGGTCTAACATTTTTTGGGATAGACTGGTACCATTCCTCTGAATTATTAAATTCAAAATCTACATCATATATCACGCCTCTAAACTCAAAGTGTTTATGTTTAACTATATCTCCGATTGAGAATTTTGCTTTTTGAATTGGCATTGATCTTAGTATGGGTATTTAAAAATAAAAATCAATGGTAAAAATATTAATGTTTTGTGATGTGATAAATATGTTAATATCTTTTAAGTGAATAAATCTTTTTTAAAATTTTTTACAGATTTCGGTCCTTTAGCTATATTTTTTTTCTATTATTATAATAATGATAAAAATTTATCAATCGCCATTCCTCCACTGATAGTTGCAACTTTAATTGCATTAGCTGTTGTTTGGTTTTTTGAAAGAAAAATCCCAATGATGCCATTAATAAGTGGAATATTAATTACTTTTTTTGGGGGTCTTTCAATATATTTTGATGATCCACGTTTTATTTATATGAAACCAACAATAATAAATATTTTATTTGCTTTGGCTTTATTTTTTGGAAAATATTTTACAAATGAACCTATTCTAAAAAAAGTGATGGGTAAATCAATCCCCCTAACTGACATGGGATGGGAATTATTAAATAAAAGATGGATGTTTTTTTTCTTTGGTCTTGCAATATTAAATGAATATATTTGGCGAACTCAAACAGAGGAGTTTTGGGTTAACTTTAAAGTATGGGGAATGTTGCCAATAACAATTGTGTTTACTGGCTTTCAAATACCTTTAATAAACAAATATAAAATTGATGCGTAGTAACTTAAAACTAGTAGTTAATAATCCCCATAAACAAATAGAAGAAAGACAATTTTTTGAAAAAAACGAACTTAAAATAATTCTAGATCTATATGCAAAGATGGTCTCTGCAGGCTCATGGAAAGATTATGGATTAAGTATCTCAAGCAAACAAGTTAGTTTTAGTGTTTTTAAAAATGCTGCAGAAAATGCTTTATACAAAATTTGTAAAAACTTTAAACCGAGTAATAAAAATTTAAAGTATTTGATTACAGACACTAATGGTAAAATATTAAAAAATTCTTTTGATCTAGAAATTTTACTTAAAAATACTAATTGGAAAAAGCTAAAGAAATAAGCTTACTTAATAAATACTACTACTTTATTTAAATTATCTTCTTTGACCAAATAATCTTAACATCATTATAAATAAATTTATAAAGTCCAGATAAAGAGTAAGGGCACCCATAACAGCTTTTTTACCCATGATCTCACCAGTATCACTTTCTGCATACATATTTTTAATTTTTTGAGTATCATAAGCAGTTAAGCCTACAAAAATCAAAACACCTAAAATAGATATTGCAAAGTACATCATTGAAGATTTCATAAAGATGTTAACTATTGATGCAATAATAATTCCAATTAATCCCATCATTAAAAATGATCCTAGTTTAGTTAAATCTCTTTTCGTTGTGTAGCCATAAACGCTCATCGCACCAAATGTTGCTGAACAGATAAAGAAAACTCTTGTTACGCTCATGCCTGTGTAAACTAATAAAATTGATGATAATGATAAGCCCATTAACGATGCAAAAACCCAAAAAGTGGTTTGAGCTGATGAAGCTGACATCTTATTCATTCTAGCACTCATGTAAAAAACAATTCCAAGAGGCGCCAACATAACAAGCCATTTTAATCCAGACATATAAATTGCATTGCCCATTGGAGTTAAACCTACAATTGATCCCACATCATTTGTAACCACTGACATTTTAAATGTAATAAGTGCAACTATTCCAGTTAATAAAATACCTGTTGCCATGTAGTTGTAAACTTTTAACATGTAGGCTCTTAAGCCTTCATCCATTACTACTGTTGATTGTTGAGCTTCTTTTACTTTATTTAGTAGATTTTGTTTATTGAATATCATGACCTATATATAATAGCCTTTTACTATTAATTCAAGATGTCTTACAAAGCTTAAAAATATTAAATTCAATGAATTACAAAAAACTAGGAAATACTGATTTAAATGTAAGCACAATTTGTCTTGGAACGATGACTTGGGGGGAGCAAAATACTCAAGAAGAAGGTTTTGAACAAATGGATTACGCTTTAGATCAAGGTGTAAATTTTTGGGATACTGCAGAATTGTATGCTGTTCCACCTAAGGCTGAAACCTACGGTTATACAGAAATTATAATGGGCAACTGGTTTAAAAGATCAAAAAAGAGAGATAAGGTTATTCTAGCAACAAAAGTTGCTGGTCCTATGAGAAAATATTTAAGAGGTGGTGGAAATAACTATGGCTTAGATAAAATGACTGAGGCTGTAAATGATAGCCTAAAGAGATTACAGACAGATTATATCGATCTTTATCAACTTCACTGGCCTGAAAGAAATACAAATATGTTTGGAAGATTGGGTTATGAACATAATGCAGATGAAAACTGGAATAAATTTGAAGATGTACTAGGAAATCTTAAAAGATTTATTGATGCAGGAAAAATAAGAGAAGTTGGATTGTCAAATGAAACTCCCTGGGGAGTTTCAAAATATTTAGAACTTTCAAAAGAAAAAAAACTTCCACGAATGATGTCTATTCAAAATCCGTACAGCTTACTTAATAGAACTTATGAAGTTGGTTTAGCAGAAATATCAATTAGAGATGGTATAGGGCTTTTAGCTTATTCGCCATTAGCAAGTGGCTACTTATCTGGAAAATATAGAAACAACCAAATGCCAAAAAATTCTAGGATTGAGAGAGATCCTGATTTTTGGACAAGATATGCAAAACCTAATACTGAAAAAGCAGTAGATGCTTATTATGAAATAGCTAATAAACATGGTCTTGATTTAGCTCAAATGTCTCTAAAATTTTTAGAAATTCAACCATTTGTCACTTCTGTTATTATTGGTGCAACGACAATGGAGCAGTTGAAAAGTAATATAGAAAGTGTAAATGTAAATTTACCTGATGATATCATTAAAGAAATTAATAAAATTCAAACAATTTATCCAAGCCCATGCCCATAATTAAAAAAATTTTACTAGTCATACCAATAATTTTTATTAGTTGTTACAACCAACTATCTGCGCAAGAAGTAAAAAAAATTGGTAAATATAAAAATTGGGAATCAATGATTATAACAGAAGCTACTGGTAAAGTTTGCTTTGCACAATCTTCACCTATTTTGCAGGCTCCAAAATCAAATAAAAGAGATGCTAAATTATTTATAGCTTTTAGACCTGCTGAAAAAATTGTAGATGAAGTAAGTGTGACTGCAGGCTATGAATTTAATAGCAACACAGTAACAGCACAATCAGGAAAAAATAAATTCAAATTTGATATAAAAGAGCAAGGTTTTGCTTGGATAGCAGATAATAAAGTTGAATTTAGAATGATTAAAAGAATGAAAAAAGGTTCTAGAATTATGATTACTGGTTATAATCAAAAAGGTTCTCAAACAATCGACCATTATTCTTTGCTAGGCTTTACTAAAGCCTACAATGCTACAAAAAAAGCTTGTAGCTAATTTAATGAAATCAAAAAAGAAAATTGTTCTAGCTTACTCTGGAGGCCTTGATACCTCTATAATTTTAAAGTGGCTTCAAGAAAACTATGATGCAGAAGTAATTTGTTATACTGCTGATGTTGGACAAAAAATCGATAGAAAAAAAATTATTGATAATGCCAAAAAATTTGGAGTTAAAAATATAATTATTCAAGATTTAAAAGATATCTTTGTTAAAGATTATGTTTACCCAATGATTAGAGCTCACGCCATCTATGAGGGTGTTTATTTGTTGGGAACATCAATAGCAAGACCATTAATTGCAAAAGATCAAATTCGAGTTGCAAAAAAATTTAAAGCTTATGCAGTTTCACATGGTGCAACTGGAAAAGGAAATGACCAAGTTAGATTTGAATTAGGATATCATTATTTTGGACCTAAAATAAAAATAATTGCTCCGTGGAGAATTTGGAAACTAAAATCTAGAACAGATTTAATTAATTATGCAAAAAAACACAGAATAGATATTCCAAAAGATAAAAAAGGAGCTCCCCCTTTTTCAGTTGATGATAATTTATTTCACACATCAACAGAGGGAAAGGTTTTAGAGAACCCAATAAATTCTGCTCCTGAATTTATATTCCAACGAACTACTTCACCTGAAAAAGCACCCAATAAACCAAGCTTTGTAAAAATCAATTTTAAAAACAGTGATCCAATTGGTATTAATGGAAAAGAATTATCTCCATCAAAATTATTAGAAAAACTTAACCAACTTGCTGGTAAAAATGGAATTGGAAGAGTTGATTTAGTTGAAAATAGATTTATTGGAATAAAATCTAGAGGAGTATACGAAACACCTGGTGGAACATTATTAATCCACGCACATAGAGCAATTGAGTCTGTAACTTTAGATAAAGAAACTATGCATAAAAAAGATCAGATAATGCCAAGATATGCCGAACTTATCTACAATGGTTACTGGGATTCAAAAGAAAGATTTAAACTTCAAAAAATTGTTGATCTAAAAAAGAATAAAGTGAATGGTTCAGTTAAACTTAAACTTTATAAAGGAAATGTAATTATAGAATCTAGACAAACTAAAAGCTCCGCCTACTCTATGAAAAAAGTTTCTTTTGAAGAAAACAAAACATTTAATAAATCAAATGTTGAAAGATTTATTAATTATCATAAGAAAAAACTTCGTTCTTAAATTAATGAAAATAAACGTTTTTGCAGATACCATTTGTGGGTGGTGTTTTGTTGGTCATACAAACTTAAATATAGCACTCAAAAAATTTTCAAGTGTAAAATTTGATATTAAACATATCCCCTACCAATTAAATCCTGATATGCCTAAAGAAGGTATTTCTAGAGACAAATATTTAGAGATAAAGTTTGGTGGGAAAAATTATGCAAATCCTATGTATGAAAATATGAAATTAAAAGCAAAAGATTCTGGAATTAATTTAGATTTAGATAAAATACAAAAAATACCAAATACAGTTCTCTCACACTTATTAATAATTTTAAGTGAAAAATTAAATTTACAAAATGAGATTAAAGAAAAGATATATCAATCATACTTTATTGATGGACTTGATATTGGAGATATAAATGTTTTGCTTGATATTGCTAAACAAAATAATATTCAGGAAAACGTAGTTAAAGATTTCATTAATGAAAATAATATTCAAAGCATAAATTCTCAAATCTCAACTGCTAAAGAAAAAAATATTAATGGAGTACCTTATTTTGAGATAGGAAAAGATTTTATTACAGGTGCCCAAAGTCCCAAACAACTAGAAGAGGCTATTAAAGCTAATTTATAGTAAATTTAAGCTAATTTAACGTTTGTTATAATCTTCAAAAAAATTATAACCTTATGTTATGGATTCATTAAAAAACTGGATGATAGATGCTGCAAACATTTTATTTGATGATAGTAAAAATGACCTCAGATCTTTACCAAGATCCGTAAGATTACAAATTTTATTAGTTTTAAGTTTTATTTGGACAACAGTTTTTAGCTTATATATCTTTTCTTACACAAGTTTTGCATTTGGCTGGGCAGGTCTCTATATTGCTCATGTTGGTTTAATATTTGCGGTATACATGACCTTTAAACATTTTCACAAAGCAGAAGCAAGATCTAGCAGTGTTTTTGAAACAAAAAATTTTGACCCATTTAAGATAATGGTCATTGTATTTGTTGTGGTATTCATCTTTGTATTCTCTAAAGGAATTGAGATATTAACTAGCCCAAACCCTAGCTCTTATTCGATTCCTTATGATGGACCATCTAAATCAGTGTTTGAAAAGTGGCTACCATTTAGTAAAGATAAGTAATGGAAAAAATAGCAAAAACTTTACAGCTTGCATTAATGTGTATTATTTTAGTAAGCACAGTAATTGCTGTTGGTATGGAAATTAAAAATATGTTTCTAAATCAATCTGTAATGTTGGCAGATTTACTTTTAATGTTTCTTTACCTGGAAGTACTAGCAATGGTTCGTGTTTTTTGGAGTCAACAATCAATCAGCATAACCTTGCCTCTTCTTATTGCAATAACTGCTCTAGCCAGATTTATTATATTGCAAGGAAAAGAAATGGATCCATCAGCATTAGTTTATGAGGCTATAGCTATAGTTCTAATTGCATCTGCAATAGTTATTCTTAGATTAAGGCACAGCGATAAATTAGGCCTAAAAAAAAGAAAATCTAAATAATTTAAAATGATATTTGAAGCTTCAAGGGCTAAAGCCTTTGATCAATTAAATAACTTTATTGAAAAAAATCTTATAGATTATTCAAAACTAAGAAATTTTGATTTTGGACCTGATAATAAATCCAATATTTCTTGTCTATCTCCATACATAACCCATGGAGTGATCAGCGAACTAGAAGTAATTGGTAAATCACTCAATAAGTTTTCTTTTTCAAAAAATGAAAAATTTATCCAAGAAGTTCTGTGGCGTGTTTATTGGAAAGGATGGTTGGAATTAAGACCCAATGTTTGGACTGATTACCTTCAAGAACTAGGAAAAGTTAAAAATGAATTTAAAGATGATCAAAATTATAAAGAGGCTATTGAAGGTAAAACAAATATAGAATGCTTTAATCAGTGGGCAAATGAACTAAAAGAAAACAACTATCTTCATAATCACACTAGAATGTGGTTTGCAAGTATCTGGATATTTACCCTAAAACTACCATGGCAATTAGGGGCTGAGTTTTTTATGAAACATCTTTACGATGGGGATGCTGCATCAAATACTCTGGGATGGAGATGGGTCGCTGGTGTTCAAACTCAAGGTAAACATTACCTTGCAAGTGAGTGGAATATTAAAAAATTTACTAATGATAGATTTAAAAATATTCAACTTAATGAAAATGCCAAGCCTAAATTCAGTGATAAAATATATTCTATTGCCAACAATAGCTTTGAAAATCCTGAGATTTCTGATGATAAAACTTTATTAATATTTGAAAACAATCTTTCATTTGAAATCGATGATTTCAAAGATAATAAATTTAAAAAAATTTTGTTAATCTCAAATGATACAAATAGAACTATCAAATTAAGTGAAAAAGTCTTGAAATTTAAAGCTAATCTCTTGGAAGATCAAAAAAAAAGGCTAAAAGAAAAATCAATTGATTGTGAAATTATAAATATTAATGATTTAAAGAATATTACAGAGGAAGTTTATGCTCTTTATCCAACTGTTGGTGAAAATTTAAATTTTATTGAATCAAATAAATTAAAAAATATTAAATTTTTATACAGAGAATTAGATCAATTTTCTTGGCAGTATTGCAATAAAGGGTTTTTTAATTTTAAAAACTATATTCCAAAAATTATAGCTAAATTTATTTAGATTATTCTAGGCTAAAAAAGCTTTAAGACCATCCAAAATATATTGGACACTCAGTCCTGCTAGAATGATTGCTATTACTCTTGAAATTACACTAATTATTTTTTTATTAATTATTTTTGAAGATTTTGAAGCGATATAAAAAATTGTAAAAGTTAAAAGTAGAACCAAAACTAAAGCAAATATTCCTACAACTTGGTTTGTGAGGTTATTACCTATATCTGAGACTGACACAATTACAGATGTAATTCCAGCTGGCCCAGCTATTAAAGGTGTTGCTAAAGGAAATACACTTACTTTTTCAGAATTGTATTCAAGATCATCTTCTTTTCTTTGCTGCCTCTTATCAAACAACATTTCCATTGAAATTAAAAATAAAATAATTCCTCCTGCAATTGTAAAGGCAGGAAAGGATATGTTTAAATAGTTTAATAAATAACTTCCTAATAGGGCAAAAAATAAAAGAATAACAGCAGCAATTGTTGTTGCACTTAAAGCTGTTTTAATCTTATCTTTAGTTTCCATATGTTGGGTGACAATTAAGAATAATGGTGTTGTTCCTAAAGGATCAATAACAATAAAATATAAGAAAAAAGTTTGAATAAATATTTCTAACATCGGTTTTATCTATCTCTTTAAAATAATATTACAATTTAAATTAAGATTTTTTTAAAATTTTCGTAGAGTGTTTTTGAATAATTATTCATATCTTTCATATTATCTTTGGCAGTTTGATCAAATATTTCTAATGCACCCTCACCCAGTTGATCTTCAAGAGCTTTTTTATACTCTGGTATACAGCCCCATTCATTAACTGTTGTATCTTTAATCTCGATATGAAATTGAATTCCATAAGCATGGTTTTGATATTTAAAAATTTGATATTTAGTTACAGGTGATGAGGCTAACAAAGTAACATCTTTATTTTTATCTATTCCTTGCACCTCATAAGAATGCCACTGTAAACTTTTAATTTGCTCTGGAAATTTTGAAAATAAAATATCTTCATTTTTTTCTTTAGTAAAATTTATATTCATTATTCCAATTTCTGCTGGATTAGATTTTACTACCTTACCACCTACAACTTCTCCTAATAACTGACAGCCTAAACAAAAACCCAAGTAGGGCCTCTTTAAATCAACTACAAATTCTTTAATTCTTTTTTTTTCATCAACTAACCAGGGATATTCTTGCTCCATAAAAGTATCCATTGGACCACCCATACAAAACATTCCATCAAATTTACTTAGATCGCTTGGAATTTTTTCACCTTCGTCCAGCTCTATAGTGGTTAAGTTAAAACCATCAGCTAGCATTAAATCTTTTATATAGCCCGGATCTTCAATTTTTATATGCTGTAAAACTATTATATTCATTACTTAACTAATCGAATAGAAGACAATAAGGTATCTACTTACTTTTCCAATTGCTACTAAAATAACGAAATCTAAAAATCTAACTCTCAATAAACCTCCAGCTAAAGTTAATGGGTCACCTACAATAGGAACCCAAGCAAATAATAATGACCATTTACCAAACTTTCTAAACCATTTTGTTGATCTTTCTATTTGTGTTTCTTTAAATGGAAACCACTTTTTTGTGATAAGATTTCTTGAATAAAAACCTAAAACCCAGTTAATAACTGATCCTAAAACATTTCCAAAGCTTGCAACGATTAGCAATAATAAATTGTCATAATTTGATATTGCAATTAACCCTGCTAATGTGAGCTCTGATGAAAATGGTAAAATGGTTGCAGCTAAAAAAGATATGGTAAATAGGGATAAATAAATCACTTAGAACACTTTTTAGAACAATACTTTACCTTATCCCAATTTAATATCCATTTCTTACGCCAAACAAAAGGTCTTTTACAAACAGGACAAACCTTTGAGGGTAAGTTTTCTTTTTTCATTAAATTGTGTTTTGTTTAATAAATTTATCAGCTTCAGATAAAATCATTTTTTTTCTTTCATCTTTCATTTTATCAAAAACATAAACCATCATTGACAGTCTAGGGTTCTTTAAAAAAAATTTTCTATTTTTATCTATAAATCTCCAGTAGAGGCCATCCATCGTATTGCACCATTCTCCTTTTTTAAAATCCATCATTTTCATGAAATAACTTGACCCACAAATATAAGGCTTCGTTGCAAAAATACCTCCATCACTAAATAGGCCCATTCCATAAACATTAGGAACCATTACCCAGTCAGAAGAATCTACAAACATTTCCATAAACCACTTGTAAACAATTGTTGGCTTAACCTCACAAAGGTTCATTATATTTGATAAAATCATCAATCTTTCAATATGATGAGACCAGCCATAATTAACAGCATTTTTAATAGCATGATCTAATGGGGGCAAACCCGTTGTACCTTCATACCAAGATTTTTTCATTTTTCTATTATGCTTAAAAAAATTTTTTGTTTCCATTTCATCAGAATAACCTTGATAAATTCCACGCATAAACTCTCTCCAGCCTATTACCTGACGAATATAACCTTCAAGAGAATTCATTCTAATTTTATGTTTTGTATGAAACTCTAAAATTTTTTGGATGATAATTTCGGGAGTAATTAAACCTAAATTTATGTAAGGACTTAATGCGCTATGAAATAGAATATTATCTTTTTGATTAACAGCATCTTCATAATCACCAAATAAATTTGATTTTTCTTCAATAAAAAAATCTAAAAGTTTAACCACATCACTGTATTCAGTTGCTAACCAAAAATTGTTTGTACTTCCAGGATGATCTTTAAATAATTTTTCAATGGTTGGTTTTAATTTTTTAGTATGACTTGTTTCATTGATTTTTGGAAATTTTGGTATTGAAATATCTTTAGGTAGTTTATTTCTATTATCTTCATCAAAACTCCACTTGCCTCCAATAGGATTTCCGTCAGCACCCATCAATATTCCAGATTTTTTACGAACTTCCTTGTAAAATGTTGCCATAAAAGGTCTTTTTGATTTTCCTAAATAGTTTTTAAAGTCATCCCTTGAATTTAAAAACATTGGTGTTTGAACAACATTCCAATTAATTTTTTCTTTTTTTAAAAATTGAGAAATCTTCTTTTCAAAAAATTTATCCTCGACCTCAAAGCTTGAGATCTCTGTTATTTTTTTATTACTAATTATTTTCTTTAATTTTTTGAAATAATCATCTTTAAATTCTCTATCCTCAATCTTGAAGTAATCTAATTTATATTTATTTTTCTTAAGACTATCTGCATAAGTTCGCATAGAAGATAAAAATAGTAAGATTTTTTGCTTATGATGTTTTTCATAGGTACATAATCCGTTATCTTCTGCCATAAAAAACACATGGTCTTTTTTGAAGCGGTCTACATATTTTAATGGAAATAATTGATTACCAAGTATAAAAAACAATTTCATAGTTAAATATAACTAAATAAAAATTATATGTCAGAAAAATATCTTATTTTTGGTGCGACAGGTTCTGTAGGTTCTAGCTTAGCTGAGCAGCTAAAAAACTCAGGAAATGAAATTCATTTAGTTGCTAGAAATGAAAGTGAAATTAAAACTATTGCAGAAAAATTGGAATGCTCCTGTACTGTTGCTGATGTTTTGGAAGATGGATTTATAGAAAAAGTAAAATCAGACATTAATGAAATCAAAGGTATTGCTTATTGTGTTGGTTCAATTGATTTAAAACCATTACGAATGGTGACTGAGGCTGACATGAATAAATGTATGAAATTGAACCTTTATTCAGCTATTGAAGCAATAAAAGGATACCAAGAAAGTTTAAAAAAAAATAAGGGTTCAGTTGTTTTATTTTCAACTGTTGCTGCTCAAAGAGGCTTTACAAATCATACGATTATTGCATCGGCAAAAGCAGCTGTTGAAGGATTAACGGTAACACTTGCTGCAGAATTTGCTCCAAACATTAGAGTAAACTGTATTGCTCCAAGTCTATCAAAATCTAAAATTGCAGAGCCAATGTTGAAAAATCCTGTAATTGCCGAAGGTATAGCAAAAGCTCATCCTCTTAAAAGATTGGGCGAAGGAAAAGATTCCGCCGCACTTGCAAAATTCTTAATCACTGAAGAAAGTTCTTGGATTACTGGACAGATAATAGCTGTTGATGGTGGTAGATCTAAATTATCTTAGTTATTTAAAAAAAAATTTTTTAATTGATTAATTGTTTCTTTAGGGTTTTGTTCAGGAATAAAATGTCCAGAGTTCACTTCTTTACCATAAATTTTTTTAATTGAATATTTTTGCCAAATTTTAATTGAATTAAATTGTTTGCCTATCACTCCTCTTTTTCCCCACAATATCTGTATCGGTATATTAAGTTTTTTATTTCTATCTTTTTTATCATGCTCTAAATCTATTGTTGCAGATGCCCTATAATCTTCACAAGAAGCATGTAATCTTTTTTTTTGTTTAAATGATTTAAGATATGTTTCTTCAATTTTTCCAAATTTATGATTCCCAGACCACTTATCCAAACAATTTTTTATCCATTTTCTTGGATCACTCATTATCATTCTCTCAGGTAGTGGAGCTGGTTGAATTAAAAAAAACCAATGAAAATAAGCTCTAGCAAATTGTTCACTAGTATTTTCATACATATCTAGCGTTGGGCAAATATCCAAAACACTTAAAGCTAAAATTTTTTTTCTATAATCTCTAGCCATTCTGTGGGCCACTCTTCCACCCCGGTCATGTCCCGCCACAAAAAATTTTTTAAAATTCAATTTGCCCATTAATTGAACCATATCTTTAGCCATCTCTCTTTTTGAATAATTAATATGGTTTTTACCTCCAGGCAGAACTAGGCTATTTCCATATCCTCTTAAATCTGCAGCTACTACAGTAAAATATTTACTAAGTGCTGGAGCTGTTTTGTGCCACATCAAATGTGTTTCTGGATAACCATGTAATAAGAGTAATGGAGGACCATTTCCTTTAAATCTACAAAAGATTTTTCCCTTATTTACACTAATAAATTTTTTTTTAAAATTTTTAAACATTATTAAATTAAGAGATTGTGTAAATTTTTTATTTTCAGAAAATTTTTTTTTAGAATGATAAGGTTTGAAATTGCATATTCATTTTTTATATCTTCTCTACTCAACATTAGTCAGATAATATATCTCTTAATTTTGATATTTGTCCAATTTTAAAAACAATTGTATCTTTTTTCTTATATCCATATTTTTCTGCACTAGCCTTAAATCTTACTGGTGGTTCCATAATTGGTTCTAAAGATAATACAAATGTCCCCCAATGCATTCCAATAACTTTTTTACTTTTTAAATCTTGAGCAACATTTAAAGCTTCTTCGGGTGTTGTGTGGTAAATTGATTTATCAAACATAGGTTTGAAATCATAAGCCCCTATATTGATCATGGTTAAATCAATTGGACCATATTTTTCTCCTAGCTCTTTATAAATATTTCCATAACCAGTGTCACAAGCAAATAGAATTTTTTTATCTTTATATTTAATTAAGAAATTACCCCAAAGTGTTTTATTCGTATCTGTTAGACTTCTCTTTGACCAATGTACTGCTGGCAATAAGATTACTTTTATGTCTTCATTAATTTTAATTTTCTCATACCAATCCATTTCATTTACATCTTTAAACTTATGCTTTGTAAAATATTTTCCAAGATTTAACGGCACTAAAACCTTTGTGTCTTTAAATGGGTATCTTCTAATGGTATTCATATCTTGGTGATCATAATGATTGTGTGTTAATAAAAATAAATCAGTTTTTGGAATTTCATTTAGTTGTAATGCTGGCTCTGTAAATCTATTCGGACCAAAAATTAATGGACCTGCATTTTTTGAGAAAACAGGGTCTGTTATAATTGTTGTATTACCTAATTTAATTAAATAAGTGGCATGACCAATCCAAGCAACATAATCTTCATTTTGGTATTTTTCTAAATCTGATAAAACTTTTTTTTTATCTACAACATGATTTTTTGGAACAGTAATATCTATTTTTTTCTTTTCTTTGATAAATTGTGTATAGGAAAATTTTCCTTTACCCACTACTATAGGTGACCCTTCTGGATTTCTAAAAGTTCCATCAGGCAAATGATGATAGGGGTTTTTTTCCATAGCAATTGTTAAAGAGTTATAAATAAGAATTATAAATAAGAAAGTTATTAACTTTATTATTTAATTTTAACTACTTTGGAATATCTTTTTTATTAGGTTTTTTTGCTTTAATTCCTTTTATAACTGCGGATAAACCTAAATAAAAAATTATACCTATAATTATAAACGCTAAAATAAAAAATATTAATTTTTGCATCATTTAACGTTATCAAATTAATCTCTGATTTAAAGTTTATTTCTGAGATCTTTTAAAACAATCAATAGTATTTTTTAATAAACAGGCAATTGTCATTGGTCCAACACCACCTGGAACTGGTGTTAAAGCTTTTGCAACTTTTGAAACTTCATCAAAAGCAACATCTCCAACTAATCCGTTTTCAGTTTTATTAATTCCAACATCAATTACAATTGCATCTTTTTTAACCCAGTCTGCTTTTACAAGTTCTGGAATACCAACTGCTGCAACAATGATATCAGCTTCTAAACATTCTGCTTTTAGATCTTTTGTTTTTGAGTGAGTAATGGTTACAGTACAATTTTCTTTTAAAAGTAATTGTGCCATTGGTTTACCATTTAAATTTGATCTACCAACCATAACTGCTTTTTTACCACTTAAATTAGGTTCAATTTTTTTAATCATCAAATAACATCCAAGTGGAGTACATGGAACTGAGCTTTCATAACCAGACGAAAGGTTTCCAACATTCATTGGGTGAAATCCATCAACATCTTTTGAGGGTGCAATAGTTTCAATTACTTTTTGCTTATCAATATGCTTTGGTAATGGTAGCTGAACTAGAATTCCTGAAATACTTTCATCTTTATTTAGTTCTTCAATCTTATCTAAAATTGTTTTTTCCTCTACTGCTTCTGGGTATTTAATAACTTCAGATTTTAAACCTACTTCATTTGCTGATTTCTCTTTATTACGAACATAAATTTGACTAGGTGCCATATCGCCAATTAGAATTACTGTAAGCCCTGGAATTTTATTGTATTTAGCTTTTAGCTCTAAAACCTCTATTCTTAATTCTTCTCTTAATTCTGCTGCTATTTTTTTTCCATCTATTAAAATCATGAAGTCTCCTTAAAAAATCATTGGTGCAATGTAAAGCTTCATACACATTTCTATAAACCAAATCAATAAAAGTAGCACTATTGGTGAAATATCTAATGAGCCTAAGTTTGGTAAAAAACCCCTTATTTTGTTTAATATTGGATCTGTCAATCGGTGAGTCGTTTCTAAAATTGAATAAACAAACCTATTTTGTGTATTCAAAACATTAAAAGCTATAAGCCAACTGATAACTACATTTGCAATTATTACGTATGAATAAAGCTTTAATATCTGAAGTGCCAAGTAAAAAATAGCTATCATTTTTTCTCAATATAAATTGACTGACTTGGGAAAGCAAAGCCCGCATTATTTCCTTCTACAATCTGTTTAATCTCAATCGCAAGTTTTTCTTTAACTTCTAGCCATGTAGCAAAACTATTAGAGGCGGTAAAACACCTAACCCTCATATCTATAGAACTATCTGAAAATTTTTCAATTCTTACTGCAACTCCTACAGCTTTATCAAAATCATCACTTCCATTAATATGGTTTTCAATTTCGTTTCTAATTTTTTTTAGTTGATCGACTGTTGTGTCATATTGAAGTGTTATTGCCCAATCTACTCTCCAATTAGTTGTTTCACTAATATTAATCACTGCATTTTCAGCAAACTGAAAATTTGGAATTATAGCTAAAGACTTATCAAACTTCCTTAAGACAGTTGATCTAAATCCAATTTTTTCAACAATACCTTCGATAATACCTTCTACTAAAATCCAATCACCGATCTTGAATCTTTTTTCTACTAATACTAAAATTCCTGAAATTAAATTTTTGAATAAATCTTGTGCGCCCAAGGCAACAGCGACGCCAAATAAACCAAGTCCAGCAATAATTGGTCCTATTTTTATTCCCCAAAGCTCAAGAACAGCTGCCAGGCCTAAAATAAAAATTAAAATTTTTAAAGATTTAATAATCCATCCAATTAACTCACGCGTTAACATCTTATCCAATCCACTTAATATATAAGAAATTGGTTCAACAATTTGATGAATTAACCAGAAAATTAAAATAGTGATCAGCGTTCTGTTAATTGTATCAACTACAGCTCTAGCATCTTCACCAAAGGACATATAATAACTTGCAATAAAAAATCCCAAAACGATTGGTAAAAATCTAGCAGGTCCTACCATTGCATGAACGAAAGTATCATCTAGTTTATTTGTAGTTCTCTTTGCGATGGCTTCTAATCTTTTAATAATAACTTTGCTTATTATCCCTCTAAAAACTAAGAAAATAAAAAATATTCCTATACCAATAAGTATTTGAAAAATATCAACTCCACGAATTCCATTAGACCAAACAGAGATAAACAGGTCGCTAAAATTATTAAATATTTCCATATTCAAATTTTATATAACAAAAATTCTTCTTCTCCAGAATTAAAAAGAAATATCTTCTTCCACTTAATTTCATTCAATATTGATGAGGTTTTTTCACCAATACACATTAAATTAGTGTCCATCCAAAGCCTTTCAGATTGATTAATCTTTATAAAATTTAAGAAACTTAGGGCACTGTTTTGAGAGTAAACATAGACTATATCAGGAATTTTAAGCTTTAATTCTTCAACAAATCTTTTATCGAATTTTTGATTATGGTTGGTTTTGTAATTAACTATTCTTTTTAAGTCATATCCTTCTTTTGAAAGCTGCTGATCTAGATCAGCCGATATAGTTTCTCCACTTATATAGATTAATCTTCCATTTTTTTTTTCAAAATTTTGAAAAACTAATTCTTTCAAATTTGAAACATTACCTTCAGCAGCAATTACATTCTGAAAACCAACATTTCTAGCTTTTTTTTCAGTCGCACTACCTACACAAAAACATAAAAGATTTTTATCAATACTTTTTAGATCTAAAAATTTTACCGCATTAGCACTTGTAAAAATAATCCCTTTAAAATCTGAAAAATTAATCTTTTCATAATTTACTTTATCTATACTTAGTAATGGAAGGTGGGAAACTTGATGTCCTAAAGATTTAAATTTTATAATCATTTCAGAACAATCTTCTAAAGGTCTAGTTAATAAAATATGCATATTATCTTTTATAAGAATTATTTGATTTTGTTTTCAATATTTGACCCACATCTTTACCAAGTTCTTTTGCATTTTCAGTTTTTGAAGATTTTTTTTCATAAAATCTTTGCCTACCATCTAAAGAAAATAGTTCTGCTTCTAAAATAAGTTTATCACCTTCTATAATAGCATGAGCTCCAACAGCTGTTTCACAATCACCCTCCAGTACTTTCAAAACATTTCTCTCTGCATGAGCTCTATGAAATGTTTCTTGGTCATTAATTTTATTTAAAATTGAAATAATTTCATCATCATCATTACGACATTGAAGGGCAATAATTCCTTGTCCTGCACTAGGAATTATTTCTTTTGTGGAAAAAACTTCAGTTATTTTATCTTCTATTGTTAAAGATTTAATTCCTGCATAAGCTAATATTATAGCATCATACAACCCATCATTTAGTTTTTTAATTCTTGTGTCAACATTTCCTCTAATAAGTTTACAGTTAACATCTGCTCTAATTTTATTAATTTGAAATTCTCTTCGGTAAGACGATGTTCCAATTACTGCTTCAGATTTTAATTCTTTAAGTTTTTTTTTATTCCTTGTTATTAAAATTTCTCTTGGATCATTTCTTTCCAGAAATGTATCTGCTCTCAAACCATCTGTTTCAATAGCTGGCATATCTTTAAGTGCGTGTACCGCTATATCAATTTTTTTATCTTGAAGTTCTTTTTCTATATTTGTTGAAAACAAACCTTTTCCACCTACTTCTGATAATCTCACATCCTGAACCTGGTCACCCTTTGTGGTTATTTGTTTAATTGTGATATCTTCATCATTTAAGTTTGTATTTTGAATAATCTTATCTTTAGCATTTTGAGCATAAACTAATGCTAGCTTGCTTCCTCTAGATCCAATTATTATTTTTTTATTCATAAATAAATTTATTTCTTACTTGTATTGAGATTGTACAATTAATAAAAACTAATTGAATGACTAAAAAACCTTTAATTCTTGGAATAGAGACTAGTTGCGATGAGACGGCTGCATCCTTAATAACAGAAAATGAACAAGGAATTCCAATGGTTTTATCAAATATTATTTCGAGCCAAGTTGAGGTGCATAAAGAGTTTGGCGGTGTTGTTCCAGAACTTGCTGCGCGCTCTCATATGGAGAAAATAGATTGGATCGTTCAAAAGGCAATAGATGACAGTGGTAGAAAAATTGAGGAAATTGATGCGGTAGCTTCTACTGCTGGCCCAGGACTAATAGTTTGTTTATCGGTAGGTTTAAGTTTTGGAAAGGCTTTTGCTAGAGCATTAGAAAAACCTTTTATTGCAATTAATCATTTAGAGGGTCATGCGTTGAGTCCTAAACTTAATTCAAAATTAAATTATCCATACTTACTTTTGTTAATATCTGGTGGACACTCTCAGTTTTTAAGTGTGCAAGATCTTGGAAAGTATAAAAGACTGGGTACAACCATTGATGATGCATTAGGTGAGGCATTTGATAAGACGGCAAAACTTTTGGGAATTGAATTTCCTGGAGGTCCTCAAATAGAAATTTTAGCAGAACAAGGTGATCCCAATAAGTATGATTTACCGAAACCTATTTTTAATAAAGGTGGGTGTAATTTATCTTTTGCGGGGCTTAAAACTGCCGTTTTAAGAATAACCAAAAATATTAAAACTGACCAAGAAAAATTTGATCTTGCTGCATCATTTCATAAAACAGTTGAAGATATTTTATATAAAAAAACTAAAATTGCATTTAGTGAGTTTGAAAAACAAAACAATACTAAAGAAAAAATATTTGTGGTTGCTGGTGGAGTGGCAGCAAATAAGAAAATTAGATCTATGTTGACAAACCTATGTAATGAAGAAAGTTATCAAAGTGTATTTCCTCCAATTGAACTATGTGGTGATAACGCTGCAATGATTGCATTAGTAGGATTGGAAAAGTTTAAATTAAAACAGTTTAGTAAGCTAGATCATCCCGCAAAACCCAGATGGCCTTTAGACGAAGATGCACCTTTCTTAAAGGGTGCTGGTGTACAACTATAATACGTTGCACTATTTTTTAATAAATTCTAGCATGGTCAGATTTTACACGACGTAATGGTATAGAAGATTCCACTGATGAAACACCCTCAATAACAGTGAGTTTTTTTGTTAAAAAATTTTCAAATTCCTCCACATCGTTTACGGCAATTCTAATGAGATAATCTTTAGTTCCTGTCATTAACCAGCATTCAACTACTTCAGGAAAACTCAATATTTTTTCCTCAAATTTATCAAAATTTTTAGATTGTTGTCTTTCTAGGCTTATAAAAATAAAGGCTGGAAACTTGTAACCCAAAGTATTTTCATCAATATTTACTGTATAATTTTTTATTATACCTTTTACTTCAAGCTGATTAATTCTTCTTGCGGTAGGTGCTATACTTAAATTTATCTGATCACTTATTTTTTGAAGTGTGGCTTTGCTATTATTTTTTAGTATTTTTATTATTTGTTTATCAAGTAAATCCATATAATTAATAATTTTTATTAATAATTTTATAATATTTAATATAATATATTAAAAATCAACTAATAATTAGCAATATTAGATAATATTTACTTTTTAAGTAATATATTTTCATGTCATGAACAATTTTGACCCTTTGTGGGCTCCAATTCTTACGCATTACGAATTAGCCGATAATTTAAGATTAAATAAAACGCTTATAAAAAAACACATAAAGTGGTTAGAGCCAAGTGTAAAACAATTCTTAGTATGCGGAACTACAGGGGATGGCTGGATATTAAATGATAAATTAATAAACGATTGGCTTGAAATATTAACCGAAAAAAATTTTTTAACTAATCAAAACAAAATATTATTTGGTGCATTTGGTAATACGACTGAAGAAGTTTTATATCGAGCTAAGCTTATTGAAGATTATTTAACTGATCATGGGTGTGAAGCAAGTTTTTTTGGATTAACTTTATGCGCACCAGTAAATGAAAAAATAACTCAAAACCAAATTATTAAACATTTTGAAAAGATTATTGAAAATACATTGTTACCAATTTCCATCTATCAATTACCACAAGTTGTTAAGTGTGAGATTAAACCAGAAACTTTAAAGTATTTAAAAGATAGATTTAAAAAGAGAATTGTTTTATTTAAAGATACGAGTGATGAAGACAAAGTTATTGATTCAAAAATTGATTTTGGAGATTTAAAATTTTTAAGAGGCGCAGAGAAAAACTATTTTAACCATATTAAACCAAGGGGTAAATATGATGGATTTTTATTAAGCACAGCAAATTGTTTTGGTAAGGTTTTGAGGGAAATATTAAAAGAAGTAGAAGAAAATAATTTTGAAAAAGCAGAAAATCTTTCAAAAAAACTAAGTGACGTTATTAGAGTATCTTTCGATAAAGGACAAAAGTTGAATTTTGGAAATCCTTTTTCAAATGTAAATAAAGCTTTTCTACATATAATATTTAATAAAGAAAAATTTAATGATCTTGACTGCAAAACATGCTTCAAAAATAATATACCTAGTGATTTTTTAACATATGCAAATGGATTGCTTGTTGAAAATAAATTGATAAATTCATTAAAATAATAAATCAATAATAATCATTGATTGGCGCTTATTAATACATACTATGGTATGTGTTTGTGTTAATTGCTGTAAAACAAAATACTAACTATGAATAAAGTAAGTAAACACTGGGAAAACAATTAAATGCAGTATTGGTTAATGAAATCAGAACCGAATGTATGGTCAATTGATCAGCAAAAAAAAGCTGGCCTAAAAGGTGCGCCATGGGATGGAGTGAGAAATTATCAGGCAGCTAAAAATTTAAAAAATATGAGTAAAGGTGATCTTTGTTTTTTTTATCATTCAAATATTGGCAAAGAAATTGTTGGTATAGTTGAGGTTGTAAAAGAAGCATATTTAGATAAAACAGACAAAAAAGGTCGCTTTGTTGCAGTCACAGTTAGGTTTAAAAAAAGATTATCAAAGCCTGTAACTCTTGAGATTATCAAAAAGAATAAGGAATTAGCTCATTTATCATTGATAAAACAAAGCAGGTTATCAGTAATGCCTATAGATTATAAAAGCTGGAAAATTCTAAATAACATGGGTAAAATTTAAAAAAAATTAAATTTTACCCATGTTAATAAAAAAAAAAACTAAAGTTAAAAAAAAGGTTTTAAAGAAAGTCATTAAAAAAACTTCTGTAAAAATAAAAACTAAAGTTAAAAAAAAAAATTCTAAAAAAATTCAATTCAAAAAAAGTAAAGAGTCTCCAAAACAAGAATTAATTATAAAAACTAAACCTGAATGGATTAAAAGTGGTTTGGCTAATAAAATCAAATATAAAGAAAAGTATGCCCAATCTATTAAAAATAATGATGCATTTTGGAGAAAAGAAGGAAAAAGAATTACCTGGATAAAGCCTTATAAAAAAATCAAAGATGTAAAGTTCAGTAAAAAAGAAGTTAAAATTAAATGGTTTCAAGATGGATCTTTGAATGCCTCTGCCAATTGTATTGATAGACATTTAAAAGATAAAAAAGATAAAACTGCAATAATTTGGGTTGGTGATGACCCCAAAGACAGCCAAAAAATTTCATACAAACAACTTCACCAAAAAGTATCAAGAGCTGCAAATGGCCTAAAAAAATTAGGAATTAAAAAAGGTGATCGAGTTACAATCTACTTAACAATGATACCTGAATTGGCAATTCTAATGCTTGCATGCGCTAGAATTGGAGCAGTTCACTCAATTATTTTTGGAGGTTTTTCTGCAGACTCTATTTCTGGAAGAGTGAACGATTGTGAGTCTGAATATGTTATTACAGCCGATGAAGGTGTAAGAGGCGGTAAAACTATTCCACTTAAAGGTACAACTGATGAAGCATTGTACAATTGCCCTAATGTTAAAAAATGTATTGTTGTTAAACGAACAGGTGGCTCTATCAATTGGGAGCAAGGAAGAGATGTTTGGTACCACGATCTTATAAAAAATGTTTCAAATATTTGTGAACCAGAAGAAATGAATGCAGAAGATCCTTTATTTATTTTATATACTTCGGGTTCAACTGGTAAACCAAAAGGTGTTCTTCATACTACTGGTGGCTATATGGTTTATGCCTCAATGACACATCAATATATTTTCAATTATAAACAAAAAGATATTTATTGGTGTACTGCAGATATTGGATGGGTAACTGGTCACAGTTATATTATTTATGGACCACTGGCTAATGGGGCAACCACAATCATGTTTGAGGGAATTCCAAATTATCCTGACACATCAAGATGGTGGCAAATTATTGACAAATATAAAGTTAATACTTTTTATACCGCACCAACTGCTATTAGAGCTTTAATGCGTGAAGGTGATAAGCCAGTTAAAAAAACATCAAGAAAATCACTTAAATTACTTGGTACTGTTGGAGAGCCTATTAATCCAGAAGCATGGATGTGGTATTACAAAACTGTAGGGAATTCTAAATGCCCAATCGTAGACACTTGGTGGCAAACAGAGACAGGCGGAATAATGATTGCCCCTCAAACAGGAGCAATGCATTTAAAACCAGGCTCAGCTACAAAACCATTCTATGGAATTAAGCCTATGCTTGTTGATAAAAGTGGAAAAGAAATCAAAGGTGCTGGCGAAGGAAGACTTTGCATTGCTCAATCTTGGCCCGGTCAAATGAGAACTGTTTATGGAGACCACAAAAGGTTTATTGATACTTATTTCTCACAATTTGATGGAAAATATTTTACTGGTGATGGATGTAAAAGAGACAAAGATGGATACTACTGGATTACTGGCAGAGTAGACGATGTTATCATAGTTTCAGGTCATAATCTTGGTACTGCTGAAATTGAAAGTGCATTTGTAGCACACCCAAAAGTGGCTGAAGCTGCTGTGGTTGGTTATCCACACGATATTAAAGGGAATGGATTGTATTGCTATGTAACTCTTAATGTGGGCATAAAAGAAACTGGTGAGCTTGAAAGAGACTTAAAGTTATGGGTTAGAAAACAAATCGGACCATTAGCAACACCAGATCTAATTCATTTTACAACCGGACTTCCCAAAACAAGGTCAGGTAAAATAATGAGAAGAATTTTAAGAAAAATAGCACATAATGAACACGGACAATTAGGAGACACAACGACTTTGGCTGACCCTAGTGTTGTTGAAAGTTTGGTTGAGAATAGAAAAAATATCTAAAAATCAATTAACTTTTTAAATTCCTGTTTAATAATATCCCATTTTAATATCATAGAATTCAATACAATTTTTCGATCCAAAGTTTTAAGTTCTTCCGCTATTGGGGCCCATTTGTATAATGACAAAGCACTTGGATTAAAGGGTAAGTCTTTATAATAAGTTTCCCAGTTCAAATTTTTTAATCTTTCATTAAAAGTTTTTTTTGCTTCCTCAATTATATCAGGTGGCATTTTATTAGATATTTCGTCATCTAAAATTTTATTAAAAATTTCTTTAGCTTGATTTGTATCTTGATAATTAAAATTAACTTTTAAATATGAAAATGTAAAAAATGTTAAATCTTGTAAAGCTATAGAATAGATATTCCATTTAGCAATATTGAGAGATGACATGAACACATCATTGTCAAAATGAAGAACATATCTAGTTCCCATTCTAGTTTTTAAATAACTATATAAAGTAACTTGTGTTACCCAGGCAGATTTTGTTTGAATAAAATATTCAAGTTCATCTAAGTTCTTAATATTTTTTTTTGGAATAAAAACTTTAAACAAAGCAAACAAATAAACTTTGAAATCATTCAATTTTAAGTCTCTCCAGGATAGCTTGAATTTTTGCATAAAATTGTTGTCTAAAACCACTATACCTTAAAAAAGTGAGTAAATAAGCACCTATTATGAACAATTTACATCTTTTCAAAACCCTCAGAATGGTTAAGGTTTTGATTAGTTATAACTAAAAAGAGAGGTTTAAATGTCAAACGCAATAAAACACTGGGAAAAAACCAGGTCACTGTTATTCGTAACGCTGGCCATTTGGTTTGTATTCTCAATTGGCATCTTCCTTTTTGCAGCTGAAATGAATGAGGTTACTGGACCTTTCGGATATCCATGGACATATTGGTTTACATGTCAGGGGTCTCTTGGAATTTTCGTAATCTTGGTTTTCTGGTTTGCTAATAGGCAAGAGAAAATCGATGAAGAATTCGGCTTCAACGAGAGAGAGGATAGCTAATGATTAAAGGTAAATTTATAGACAATTTGCCAAAAGTTTACGGAATTTATACTGGAGGTTTTATAGGTTTCATAATCTTAATGGCAATTGGTGAACAGATGGGTATGACTGCCAAAGCAATAGGTGTTGCTTTTGTAGCTTTTACAATATTCATCTACGCAATAATTGGTTGGCTATCAAGAACAGCTCAAGCAGATGCGTATTATGTAGCTGGGAGGCAAGTTCCAACTGTATTCAACGGAATGGCGACTGCAGCAGACTGGATGTCTGGTGCTTCATTCGTTGCAATGGCAGGTGGTATTTACTTTAAGGGTTATGGATATATGGCTCTACTTGTTGGTTGGACTGGTGGTTATGTGCTTGTTGCAACTTTATTAGCACCATACTTAAGAAAATTTGGCTGTTACACGGTTCCAGATTTTATAGGTACAAGATACGGTGGTAATTTAGCAAGATTCTGTGCAGTAGTAGTTTTAACTGTTGCTTCATTCACTTATGTGACTGCTCAGATTAACGCTACAGGTACTATTGCATCTGTTGCTCTAGATATCGACTTTCAATACGCTGTATATATTGGACTAATAAGTATTTTACTTTGTTCAATGTTAGGGGGTATGAGAGCGGTAACTTGGACACAGGTTGCGCAATATATCGTGCTAATTATAGCTTACATGCTTCCAATTTTTTGGATCAGTAACAAAATAGGTGCGGGTTTCTTCCCACACTTTATGTTGGCTGATGAAGTGGCTAGAATTGGTGAGTTAGAACAACAGTTTGGTTTTATTAAAAACTCTGCTGCTGATCTAGCAACGGTACCTAAAGGGTTGGCTGGAATAACTAAAGCACACTCTGCAGTAAACGCAACGCCTTGGGCATTTATTTCATTAGCACTAGCAATGATGATGGGAACAGCATCATTACCACATGTGATGATGAGATACTTCACTACTCCAAGCGTAAAAGCAGCTAGAAAATCAGTTGGTTGGTCGTTATTCTTTATCTTCCTTCTGTACTCTTCTGCACCAATGTTAGCAACACTATCAAAACTATCATTGATTGATCCAACTTTACCAACAGGTATTATTGGTAAATCATTTGCTGAAGTTCAAGCATTAGACTGGTTCCAAAACTGGAATGCAGCAAACTTGATGTTCATCAGTGACTTTAACGGCAATGGAACTCTTGAGTTAAATGAGTTTTTCATGGGCGGTAAAGCTGTTGTGTTAGCAACTCCAGAAATAGCTGGATTACCGTATGTAATCTCAGGTCTGGTTGCTGCTGGGGGTATGGCTGCTGCCATGTCAACAGCTGATGGTTTGATTCTAGCAATTGCTAATGCGATCTCTCATGATGTTTACTACAAGATGATAGATCCAAAAGCAGAGACTGCAAAAAGACTACTTGTTGCAAGGGTATTACTTGTAGTAATTGGTTTTGCTGGAGCAACTATTGCGGCAATGGAGATCCAAGGAATTTTGGGTTCAGTTATCTGGGCTTTTGACTTTGCGATGTCCGGTTTGTTCTTCCCACTTGTACTTGGTGTATGGTGGAAAAGAGCTAACAGACAAGGTGCTGTTGCTGGTATGGTTTTAGGTCTTGGTTCTGCTATTTGGTACCTAGTTTGGGTACGAACTGGTGGAAGTGGATTCCTAGAAATTACTCAGTTAACATTTGGTATCTTCGGAGCAGCTGTTAGTTTGGTGGCTATGGTAGTAGTAAGTTTAATGACTGCTGAACCTGATGCTGCAACTCAAAGAATGGTTGATGAAGTTCGTATACCAAGTGGTAAAACTGTCACTGGTAAATAGAACTAATAAATCTTAATTCTAGGGGCGATTAACTTCGCCCCTTTTAATTCAACCTATTTTTAAATATAATTTTTAAATGTCTGCTAATTTTCATCCTCTAGTTTATATTATTGATTATCTTCTTGGAGTTATTATGTGGACTCTCATTGGAAGAGTTGCAATGAATATTTTTCAAAAAGAAGACTCTGAATTCTTTTTTATGAAAATATTTGTTAATTATACCAACCCTATAATAAATATATTTAAGCGTATAACTCCATCGTTTATCATAGCACCACTGGTTCCCCTATATGTCGCCTGGTTCTTTTATATGATTAGATTTTATTTAATGCCATATGTCTTGGGTTATTCTGTAATGGGTATGTTATCTTTTCCTCTAGAAAGTGAAATTTCTGGGCAAATTTATCAATTATTTAATTCAATTAAATTTTAAAAATTGATACTAGTAGATCTAGCAATCAATGAAAAAAATACAAATCTCTCCATCAATCTTATCTGCTGACTTCAATCAACTAGGCAATGAAATTAAGAGACTTGAAGAAGGTGGTGCGGACATGATCCATATAGATGTAATGGATGGACATTTTGTTCCAAATCTTACAATAGGCCCACCTGTAATTAAGGCTCTGAGGAAACAATGTTCCCTTAAATTTGATGTACACTTAATGATTTCCCCAGTTCATAAATATATAGAAGCTTACGCAGATGCGGGGGCTGATATTATTACTATTCATCCAGAGGCGACTGAAAATTTAGAAGCTTCTATTTCAAAAATTAAGAAATTAAATAAAAAAGTAGGTGTATCACTAAACCCCGAGTCTAAAATTGATTTAGTTTTAAACTATCTAGATAAAATTGATTTAGTTTTAATCATGAGTGTAAATCCAGGATTTGGTGGTCAAAAATTTATGCCTGAGGTTTTAGATAAAATTAGAAATCTAAAAAAAATTCAAATAGAAAAAAATATAGATTTTGATATTGAAATAGATGGAGGAATAAACTTTGATAATTGTAAAACTGCAATTGATGCAGGTGCTAATATTCTTGTTTCAGGAACAACTATTTTTAAAAGTAATGATGGAGATATAAGAAAAAATATTAATTTATTAAAATTAAAATAAGTTAATGATCAATAAAAATTCCCCAGGTAATCCGAATCAATTTTTTTTAAACTTAAAAAATAGTTTTAAGAAACTCTATCAAAATTCTAATTTTTATGACAAAAAAATATCTAGAGTTAATGATAATAATTTTGAATATAAGCCCAGTCTTTACTTGCTGTCATCAATAATTAAATATCAAAAAAAAAAAAAAATTGAGAACTTTGCTTTAGAATCCATTTGGCAAAATAAAATGAAATCTCGAGATTATGAAAAATTGAACAATTTTTTTTGGCTTTTTAGTTTAGATTTAAAGTCTTCGAAAAAGGACACACAATCAGTAATTAAAAATTGGATAAATAATAATAATCGATATAATCAAAAGAGTTGGGATTTTGATCTAACATCAAAAAGAATAATTGCTTGGTTATCAAATCATCAGCTTAGTTATGAAGATAGTGATAAAGAGTATAGAATAAAATTTGATTACAGTATTCAAAAACAAACTAATCATCTTTTAAATGAAATAAAAAATTCAAACGAATTTGAGAATAAAATGATTGGATGTGTAGCAATTATTTTAACAGGATTAGCTTATCAAGATGATAAAAATTACCTTAATAATGGATTAAGTCTTTTAAAAAAAATTATAAAATCCTCAATCGATAATAAAGGATTTCCGAGATCAAGAAATATAAAACAACTAGTTTTTTATCTAAAATATTTTATCCTTATTAGAGAATGGTTTAAAGAGTCTCAAAGCATTGTTCCTGATTATATTGATGAAACAATTTATTATTTAGGACAAAGCTACGCTTTCGTTTGGCAAAATATAAATCATGATATTTTTTTTAATGGTAATTGCATCTCCAATAATAATAATTTTGATCAATACTTAAAAAGATTCGGATATAAATTTAAAAATGAGAATAAAGAGCTAGCTGGATATGCAATCCTTAGAAATAAAAAATTTGTACTAGCAATGGATGTTGGTAGTAGTCCAAATAAGGTTTTTTCTAAAGATTATCAGTCAGGTGCACTATCTTTTGAAATAATTTCAAATGGTAAAAAACTTATAAGTAATTCAGGATACTTTGTTAATAAAAATAATAAATTAAATAAACTATCCAAAAGTACAGCCCTACAAAGCACCTTAATAATTGAAGATTATTCGTCTTGCAGTTTTAAAAAAATAGAGAAATCAGATTTTATAATTGATCAAAGTTTAAAAATTACTAAAAAAAATATTGTATTTGAGGATAATTATTGGAAAATTTCTTCTGCTCACGATGGGTATTATAAAAAGTTTAACTTAATCCATGAAAGAGAGATTGAATTTTATCCAGAACAAAAAAAATTTATTGGTTATGATAAGATTATTAGAGATGATATAACTAAGAATATTAAGTTTGATATTAGGTTTCATTTAGATCCGAGTACAAAAGTAATGAAAACACAAGATAATAAATCAATACTAATTGAATTAGAAGATGAAGGTTGGAAATTTAGCTGTCATAACTTTGATATAAATATTGATAATGGGTTATATTTCGGTAATAAAAATTCTTATAAGAAAAATCAAAATATATTTATATCCGGAATGACTAAATTGACAGATCAGACTATAAAGTGGGAAATTACTAAACTATAATGAAAAAAATAAAAACAGCACTCATATCAGTTTCAGATAAAAAAAAATTGAAGCCTCTTTTAGATATTTTAACCAAATATAATATAAAAATTGTTAGCTCTGGTGGCACATATAAACAAATTAAAAAGTTAAAATTTAAATGCTTAGAAGTTTCAGATTTTACAAATTCTCCTGAAATATTAGGAGGTAGAGTAAAAACACTTCACCCCAAGATACATGCGGGAATTTTAAATAAAAGAAACAGCAAATCTCATTTAAAAGATTTAAAAAATAATAATTTTGAAAATATAGACCTGGTAGTAGTAAATTTTTATCCTTTTGAAGATACTTTAAAAGAAACAAATAATCATAATAAAATAATAGAAAATATAGATGTTGGAGGGCCGACAATGGTGCGCTCTGCAGCTAAAAATTATAAAGACGTAACAGTTATCACTTCTTCAAATCAGTATGATGACTTAATTGAACAATTAAAAATAAACAAAGGTTCGACAACTTTAGAATTCAGGGAGAAACTTTCCAGAATTGCATTTACTGAAACTGCCTACTATGATTCGGTTATTTCAAATTATTTTAATAAAATATCCAATACTCTTTTTCCAAAAAAAAGAGTTTTTCATGCAAATTTAGTTGAAACACCGAGGTATGGAGAAAACCCACATCAAAAAAGTGCCATATATTCAAAAAACTTAAACATGAATATAAAACAAATTCATGGAAAAAAACTTAGTTATAATAACTATAATGATATTTTTGCAGCACTAACTATTTCTAAATCTTTACCTAGAAATATTGGCACTGTTATAGTCAAACATGCAAATCCATGCGGTGTTTCAATTAAAAAGAGACATCTTGAAAGCTATAAATCTGCACTTGCGTGTGATCCTCTTAGTGCATTTGGAGGAATCGTATCTTGCAACTTTAAAATAAAAAAAAATTTAGCACTAGAATTAAATAAATTATTTCTAGAAGTAATTATTGCAGATGGTTTTGATGTTAATGCAATAAAAATACTAAAGAAAAAGAAAAATTTAAGATTAATTGATGCTTCTAAATACTCTTTAACTGAAATATTGCGATTTGTATCTTCAAATGAAGAAATATTAGTTCAATCAGGCGATACAAATAAATTTGACAGCAAAGATTTTAAAATAGTTTCCAAAAGAAAACCAAGTGCAAGACAAATGAAAAACCTTATATTTGCATTTAATGTTTGTCGTTATGTAAAATCTAATGCAATAGTTTTGGCTGCTAATGAAACAACCATAGGTATTGGTTCTGGTCAACCGAGTCGATTAGATAGCTGTCAAATTGCAATAGATAAAATGAAAAAATCTATGAATACTGATGTTGATATTGTTGCAGCGTCAGATGCATTTTTTCCTTTTGTTGATGGTATAGAAAAATTAGTTCAAGCAGGTATAACAGCTGTTATACAACCCTCAGGATCAATTAGAGATAAAGATATAATCAATTTTGCAAATCAAACAGAAACTATTCTTGTTTTTTCAGAAACAAGACATTTTAGACATTAATTATTTGGTCTATTTTTGAGGCTAAAATAAAATCATTTTCAGAAAGACCTTGAATAGCATGAGTGGTAATTTTAATTTCTGCATATCCCCAGCCAAATAATATATCGGGATGATGCCCTTCTTTTTCAGAAATTTCTCCAACAAAGTTTATAAATTTTAGACTATCTAAAAAATTTTTGAAATTAAATTTTTTGAATAAAAAAAATATTTCTTTTTCAGATTTGATGATATTCCAACCATCAACTTTTTTTTGATATTTATGTATTTCAGATATGTCAAATGGTATTACACCCCCTTCACAAGGTACACATTTTTTATTTAAAAGATCACTCATACAAAATTTTGGAGCGGGCAAAGGGGGTCGAACCCTCGACCTTCTCGTTGGCAACGAGACGCTCTACCACTGAGCTATGCCCGCCTGTTCCATAAGTGTTGAAATTAGAGGCTTTTTAAAAATTTGCAAGAAATAGTTACAAACTGTATTAAAATTAATAATACACATGATTTTATACAATGAAAAATAATAAAACAAGTTTATCTAATGAATTATTTATTCCCATAATCAATTATATTAAAAGCAAAAAATTTGATGAAGCTTTGGTTTTATTAGAAAAACTTTCAGATCAAAATCCAAATATCATTAATAGTTTTAAAGGCTCAATTTACCTCAATAAAAAAGATTGGGAAAATTCATTATACTATTATCAAAAAATTTCTAATGAAGAAAAAAATTTTAAGATTTTAAACAATATAGGATTTTGTTTATTTAAACTTGGAAGGTTTACAGAAGCATCTACAAAATATAAACAATCAATAGATTACAATAATACATTTATTCCCGCTTACGAGAATCTTATTATTTCTTATAAATTAATTGGGAATTATGAGCTGTCTATCAAATATATTCTACAAGCTTTAAATTTGATGCCTAACAATCAAAAGTTAAAAAATTACTTAATTGATATTTGTAACTATTATAAACCTAAAATTTACGAAAATTCAATTATAAATACTAATGATCAAATTAGTGAATTAGATGTATTAAATAAAAAAAATACATTAATTCAAAATTCATCGATTAAAAATATTTTAGGGAAATCTGAAGAAATTTTAAAAAAAAACTATACAACTTTTAATTATCCAGAGACTCAAATTTATAGGAAAAATAAATTAAATTTAAATTGTGAAAGACATTTTGGTATTTTTAATAAATATAAAATTATTCCAAAATTTTGCTTTAGTTGTTACAAAGTACAAATAACATTAAATAATGTTTTAGATTTATTAAAATTATATTTTTACTTTAATAATTTAAATTTAGAAAAAAATAATATCAGAAAATGTATGATTGAATTGCGTAAAAATGTTGGTGGAAATTATAAAGGATATTTGTATGCTAGTTCAATTAATGAGGCCAAAAATATTGAAAAAATAATTAAAAATGATTTAATAAATGAGAAAATCATTTTAAATAAAATTGAAATAAAGCATGGATGTACTGAATATTATGATCAGTACGAATTATACAAAAATATTGATAAAGATGTTACTTATGAAATTTATCAGAAAGAATGGAGTGATATTGAAAAAGAATTTGATCAAAAAAATTTAATTCTAGAAAACAATAAAGAAAGGATTTACATCAATACATTAAATAAGTTTAGTCTTCCAGATTATCTAATTATTAAAAATTGGCTTTTATATGCAAAAATAATTGGAGATAATAGTTATAAAGAAGTTTTTAAGTTTGATATAAAAACAGATCACTTATCAAAAACTGATATACAAAATATCCAATTGAGAACTGAGAATAATTAAATTAATTTATAATTTATGTCACATGAAATTGGAAAAATACTAATAAAAGAAGCTCAATATAAAAGGGCTATTTCTATATTTGAAAAATTAATTAAAAAAAAAGATGATGATTTAAGAGCAAATTTTTTTTTGGGTAAAATTTATTATGAGTTAAATGATTTAAGAAAAAGTATTTTTTTTTATAAAAAATGCAATCAAATTCAACCAAATACCTCTAGCATACTTTTTAATTTAGCTTTAGTGCTCCAAAGTTTGGGCAAAATAAAGGAAGCTAAAAATACTTATTTAAAGCTAATTTCAATTAATCCAAAAGATATTAAATCGTACTATGGGTTATTTGTCTTAGATATAAATAGCATAGACTCTTTTCATTATAAAAAATTAGAAGATTTACTGCAGGATAATACCATAAACTTATTTGAAAAAAGTTTAATTAATTTTATGTTTTCAAAATTTGAAAAAAAAAGTGCTAATTTAATAAATGAAATTAATTATTTAAATCTTTCACACAAACAATGTTATGAGTCTAACTTAGACTATAATAATCAGTCAGATTTTTACTATAAAAATATAATTTCTAATCATTTTAATAAAATTAAATTTAAAGGAGATTATAATAAGATTAATTTTAATGAAACTAAGGCAATATTTATAGTAGGGCTACCAAGGTCAGGTTCAACTTTAGTTGAAACATTAATTTCACATAATTTACAAAACATCGACACAGTTGGGGAGTTTCATGCAATAAATAGATCTATTTTTGATCAAATTGGTTCAACTATATATTCAAAAAATTTTAATCACAAAAATTTTGAATTTATTATTAATAAAAAAAAATTTCAAGATTCTTTATTGAAAAAATATGAGAATATAAAAAATGAAACTTTTATAGATAAGTCATTAGAAAATTTTTTTAATATAGACATCATTTTACAATTTTTTCCTAATGCAAAATTTTTACACACTTATCGTAATTTTGAAGATACTGTTATAGGAATTTATCAAAAAATGTTACCTGAATTATCTTGGAGCCATAATATAGAAGATATAATTCATTATGCAAAAAATTATAAAAAAATAATTAATTATTTCAAAAAGAAATATCCTTCTCAAATTATGGATGTAAAATTAAGCAATCTAACAAATCAACAAGAGGATGAAGCTAAAAAAATCTTAAAATTTTGCAATATTCAATTTAACGATGATTATTTAAATTTTCATAAAAATAAAAGATTATTCAATAAAACAAACAGTTTTTTACAAGTAAGAGATAAAATTAAAAAATATAATACCAGCAAATATCAGCCTTATTATTATTTGTTAGATGATTTTTATAATAGAAAAAAAATTTAAAATTATTTTTTTTTTGTATTTAGTGTATAATTTTCTAAAGATGACTTATTTTAAAATATGAAAACAAATGATTTACCAAAAAAAATACCTGTATTTCCTCTAGGTAACTTCATTATTTTTCCAAGAACTACTGTTCCTTTAAATATTTTTGAGCCTCGTTATCTTGATATGGTGAATGATAGTATGAAATCCAATAAATTAATAGGCATGATACAACCTAAAAATTCAAATAATAAGGAAACGTTACCTGATTTACATAATATTGGTTGTCTAGGGAAAATAACTAGCTTCAGAGAGACTGAGGATGGTCGTTATATGGTTGAGATAAAAGGCTTAGTTAGATTTGAAACAATCAAAGAAATTAAATCAGCAAATAAATATAGGATATATGAAGTTGATTTTCAAAAATTTTACCATGATCTGAGTTATAAAAAAGAAGAACTTAAATTCACAGATCTCGAATTAATTTTTAAGGATTTAAAATTATTGTTTGAAAAAAGGGGTTTTATTATTAATTGGAAAGGGCTTAAAAAACAGAACCTTGATGAAACAATAAATGCTTTAGCAATGGCTTCTCCTTTTTCTTTAGAGGAAAAACAGATTTTATTGGAAGCTAAAAATCTAGATATCAGAAAAACTAAAATAGCTGAGATTCTAAATACATATACATATGATGTTTTCAATAACACAACTTTACAATAATTTAAAACAAGATTCCTTTATTTGCAATTTTTTTAAACAATTTGTTAATTGAAGGATTTTCTCCAAGAAATTGAACTAACTTACTTAAAATTTTACTTTTAGTTTTTCTTTCAATATTAAAAAATTCATGAATTAAATCAATTCCATTTGAAAAAATAAAATTTTTATGTTTTAGATTGCTTTCAAATTCATCATTCACTGAATTGTCTAATGGCAAACCTAAATTGAGTCTATTTTTAATTATACTTATGAAAGTTTCAATATCCCTAATTGTCATATTAAATCCTTGGCCTGCTAAAGGATGAATTCTGTGCAAAAGATCACCAAATGCTAAAATATGATTATGGTAATATGACCTCAAATTAAAAGACTTTAATTCAAAACTATCAATTCGCTGAACCTTATTAATTTTATATTTAAGGTTATATGCCTGTATTAATTGTTCTATATTTTCTTTTTTTTTATCAATCTCATTATGAACCGAATAAACTACCGATGTTTCAGTATTTGAGATTGGTAAAAAAGCTAGAGGACCTTTTTTTGTAAAAATTTGTACAGCAATATTATTTACTATTTTTTGATGCTTAATTACAGTTGTGTATGCATAGCTATTGTATTCTTTTACAATTTTTTTACTAAAATATTTTTTGGTAATAATGTGAAAATAGTCAGTATTAATAATAAGTTTATAGTCATTTATAAAAGATAAATTTTTAGAACTAGATAACTTTCTTTTAAAATATTTATTTTTAGATAAATCTTTTTCTAAGAGATTATATAATTCATGATTCTTAATAATTGAAAAAAGTTGATCATTATCGTTGTCGAAATTTAATAATTTTTCTTTTTTTAAATTATCAGAAAATATTTCTATTTTTTTTAGTTTCCAAAGAATCTTTTTTATATTAATTATATTGCTATTAAAAAAATCAACATTACTTTTTGAAATACCGATTGTTCTAGATTGACTGAGCTTTTGATCTTTTTTTTGTGTCAGAAGATCTACATATATATTTTGATTCACTAAAGCTTTAGCTAAAGTTAGGCCTGAAATACCATTGCCAATTATACAAACTCTCATATTATTTTTAATTTTAACAATAAAAATTAGATGATACAAAGTGATTAAATTGTTTCATTTATATGAATATTAAAAAAACAGCTAATTTATTACTTAATTTTGCTATCAAAAGACTAGCAGAAATTTTTGGCATTATAATTTTTTTAGGGGGTGTAATGTTATTAAGCACGCTATTAACATATTCTCCTGAAGATCCTAATTTTATTTTTCCAGATAATACTGAAATTAAAAATTTATTAGGCTTTCATGGAAGCTTTATCTCAGATTTATTTTTTCAATCTGTAGGTTTAATTGCTTACCTAATATCATTTACTTTTATGATAACAGGCATCAACATATTTAGAAATAAAGAGTTTTTCCTCATCGTAGAAAATTTTTTTTTTACTATAATATACTCGATATTTGGAACATTTTTTTTAGCACACTTTTACCCTACAGGATTTGAACTTTACATAAATGGCAATGGTGGATTTATTGGCAATTATTTAGGCCAAACATTTTTTAATTCCTTTATTCAAATTAATCAAAATATATTTTATTATATTTTAGCTTTATTAATTTTATTTTTCTTTTTAATTAGTATTAATTTTAGTTTAATAAATTTTTATTCATTTATTAATAAAATTTTTGTTATATTTTCTAAAAAAAATAAAAAAAATTATACTTATAAAAACGAAATAATTAATGAATATATTCCACAAGATGAGATTAAAAATCTTATTCAAGAAGATCTACCATTTATAAAGAGTGTGGATAGACCTGAAAATAAAATTAAATTTAAGCTACCAAGTTTAGACTTACTTAAGACTCCCTCAAAAAAAGAAAAGGAAAATTTAAATAAAAATGAAACTCATGATCCAAAGTTTTTAGAAAAAATATTGATGGATTTTGGAGTGAGTGGGAATATTAAAAAAGTTAGTCATGGACCAGTGGTTACCCTTAATGAATTTGAACCTGCTGCTGGTGTCAAAGTTTCTAAAATTATCAATTTATCAGATGATATAGCTCGAAATACAAGTTCTGAGTCAGCTAGAATTGCAACAATACCTGGGAGTAATACGGTTGGAATTGAACTTCCAAATAATTCTAGAGAAAATGTTTATTTAAGTGAGATATTAAATAATCCTGATTTTAAAAAAAGAGAAATAAAATTACCTATAGCACTTGGAAAAAATATTTCTGGAATACCTATTGTTGGAGACTTAGCTTCAATGCCACATCTTCTTATAGCTGGAACAACTGGGTCAGGAAAATCAGTTTGCATTAATACGATTATATTATCTCTACTCTATCGACATACACCTGATAGATGCAAATTTATTTTAATTGATCCAAAAATGCTAGAGCTTTCTACATATGAAGGAATTCCTCATTTATTATGCCCAGTTATTACAGAAGCTAAAAAGGCTGCCTCTGTACTTGGGTGGGTGGTAAAAGAAATGGAAAGTAGATACAGATTGATGACCAAGGACGGTGTTAGAAATATTGATGGGTATAATGCTAAGCACAAACTTCCAATGCCATACATAGTGGTAGTAGTTGATGAAATGTCTGACTTAATGTTAGTGGCGGGTAAAGAGATCGAAAATTATATTCAAAAACTATCTCAGATGGCAAGAGCTGCTGGGATTCATATTATAATGGCAACTCAAAGACCAAGTGTTGATGTAATTACTGGTACTATTAAAGCCAATTTTCCAACTAGAATATCGTTCCAAGTTACTTCCAAGATAGACAGCAGAACAATTCTTGGAGAACAAGGTGCTGAGCAGCTACTAGGAAAAGGAGATATGCTCTACATGTCTTCTGCAAACCGAATTATAAGAATACATGCGCCATTTGTCTCTGATAATGAAATTGAAAAAATTAACAATTCACTTAGATCACAAGCCGAACCCGATTATATAGATGAAATTTTAAACTTTGCAGACGAAAAGGAAACTGGCGAGATTCAAAAACAGGGTAATAAAGATGAGCTTTATCAATCTGCATTGGAAATTATAAGGTCTGAAGGCAAAGCTTCAACTTCATTTCTGCAAAGAAAGCTTCAAATTGGATATAATAGAGCAGCTAGAATTATTGATATGATGGAAGCTGATGGAATCGTTAGCAAAGCAAATCATGTTGGTAAAAGAGATGTTCTTTAATGTTAAGATATTTCTTATTTTTATTTTTTATAATTTTATTAACAAATTCTAATTCAAATAATAGAGACAAAATTATAGAAAATTTAGAAAATATTAAAAATCTAAATTTTAAATTTGAACAAAATATTAATGGAAAAATAGAGAATGGAAGTTGCACTATAGAATATCCAAAAAAAATATTTTGCAAATATTTAAAGAATAATAATAAAATTTTAGTCTCCAATGGTAAATCATTGGTTATTAAAACAGTATCAAGTTATTATCGGTATCCTTTAAAAAAAACCCCATTATATCTAATTTTAGATAAAAAATTTTTAATTAATAAAATTAATTATTTAGAAGAAAGAATAATAGATAAATCTTATATCAATTATACAATCATAGAAAATGATAGTGAGATTAATATTTTTTTTGACAACAAAACATATAATTTAATTGGGTGGCAAACAAAAGATATATATCAGAACCTAAATATTACCTTTCTTTCATCAATTTTAAAAAATCAAAAAATCACTAAAAATTTGTTTAAACTGCCTTCAGTAGACTAGATTTTTATAATTTCAGTTTTAAAAATTTTCATTCCTCTCGCAATATAATTGTTTAATGCATTTTTATGATCTAAAGAACATGTGTGAACCCAAACTCTATTTATATTGCTAATAAAAGATTTTTTTATTGCTTGATATAATAAATAAGAACCTAATTTTTTATTTTGATATTCTTCTAGTAATCCAAAATATGCAATTTCGGCTTCTTTTTTTTCAGGATGAAAAGTTAATTCAAAGAAACCTACCAAATCATCTTTATGCTTAAAGATATAGGTTTTAACTTTATCGCTAGAAACATAATCTATCCATTGAGATTCGTTCCAAACCAATCTATCCATCCATTTATGTTTTTGACCAATATTTTTGTAAAAAAACTTATTTAATTGAAAATCTTTTGGATCAGCAAGCTCTACAAAATAGTCTTTTGATGGTGAATTAACTTCTTTTAATTCACTTAGAGATTTTATCTCTAAATAACTTCGATAAATTTTTTCTGTCACTCAACCATTTTTCC
>Ga0075446_10000017_pt1 | contig 53655 bp, 48 predicted proteins | sample CoawatmetaG05DNA_FD_71590 | JGI IMG/M metagenome (GOLD analysis project Ga0075446, IMG submission 71590) | Marine microbial communities from the West Antarctic Peninsula - Coastal water metaG058-DNA | ecosystem: Environmental > Aquatic > Marine > Coastal | place: Atlantic Ocean: West Antarctic... | reverse complement strand
AAAGACCCTTCTAAAGTAGACCGCTCAGCGGCCTATGCAGGTCGCTATGTAGCAAAGAACATCGTAGCTGCAGGCTTAGCCGAGCGTTGTGAAATTCAGATTTCTTATGCCATTGGCGTAAGTGAGCCTACCTCAATTTCAATCAACACCTTTGGTACAGGAAAATTAACAGATAACGAAATCGTTCTGTTAGTCCGAGAGCACTTTAACTTAACACCAGGTGGCTTAATTAAAATGTTAGACCTTAAACGCCCAATCTATCAACAAACTGCTGCTTACGGTCATTTTGGTCGTGAACTCCCTGACTTTACTTGGGAAAAAACAGACAAAGCTGACTTGCTCCGCAAAGCCCTATAACCGAGAGACATTACCATGAGCACATTCACCGATTACAAAGTTGCCGATATCTCTTTAGCCCCATGGGGCCGTATGGAAATCGACATCGCCGAAACCGAAATGCCTGCCCTAATGGCATTACGTACTAAATATGCTTCACAAAAGCCCTTAGCCAGTGCCAAAATCATGGGCTGTATCCACATGACCATTCAAACGGCAGTGCTGATTGAAACCTTAGTAGACTTAGGTGCCGAGGTACGTTGGTCTTCTTGCAACATCTTCTCTACCCAAGACCACGCTGCTGCTGCCATTGCTGCTGCAGGTATTCCTGTATTTGCTTGGAAAGGCGAAACAGAAGATGAGGCTGAGTGGTGCATAGAGCAAACCATTGTGCAAGATGGCAAAGACTGGGGCGCTAACATGATCCTAGACGACGGTGGTGATTTAACCACCATGCTGCACAACCAATTCCCAGAAATCTTGGCCAACTGCCACGGTATCTCTGAAGAAACCACCACTGGCGTTCACCGCTTACAAGAAATGTTAGAAGCGGGCACTTTAAAAGTACCTGCCATCAACGTTAACGATGCGGTTACTAAGAGTAAGAACGACAACAAGTACGGCTGTCGCCACTCTTTAAATGATTCTATCAAGCGTGCCACAGACCACCTTCTAGCAGGTAAGAAAGCCCTTGTAGTGGGTTACGGCGACGTAGGCAAAGGTTCAGCAGCCTCTCTTCGTCAAGAAGGCATGATCGTAAGAATTACTGAAATAGACCCAATCTGCGCCATGCAAGCCTGTATGGACGGCTTTGAAGTAGTATCGCCATACCTAGACGGCGTTAACACTGGCGATATCAGCTGTATCAATACCACTTTGATGGGCACTACAGACATTATCGTCACCACCACCGGCAACACCAACGTGTGTGATGCCAACATGCTAAAGACCATTAAAAACGGCGCAGTAGTCTGTAACATTGGTCACTTCGACAACGAGATCGACACCGCCTTTATGCGTGAGAACTGGAAGTTTGAAGAAGTGAAGCCTCAAGTACACAAGGTGTACCGTGCTGCAGATCACAACAAGAGTGATTTTGTATTACTATTGTCTGAAGGCCGCCTAGTCAACCTAGGTAACGCTACTGGCCACCCATCACGCATCATGGACGGTTCTTTTGCCAACCAAGTACTAGCACAAATGCACCTATGGGAAGCCAAGTTCGCAGACTTAAGCCCAGCCGACAAACAAGCAAACTTGTGGCTAAAAGTATTACCTAAAAAGCTAGACGAAGAAGTAGCAGCCGATATGGTCGCAGGTTTTGGTGGTGTTATGACCAAACTAACCAGCACTCAGGCCAAGTACATCAACGTACCTTCTGAAGGTCCGTTCAAGCCAGAAAGCTACAAGTACTAACTGTTAATTCTAGCTATTTGTAATCAGTTACTGGAAGTTTTCGCAACTGCCCTGTTGGGTGGGCGCGATATGGTATTGTTGCACTTAGGTCGTAAAACCATTCGCAGACTGGCTGAATTATGCCGCTTTCACTGTGACGATATTCAAAAGTTAGCGTTGGGACAACTCGCTCCAGTATGGAGAAGGTAGTTTAATGGTTATTAACCTAATGCTTCTCGGCCTCATCAATGATAAGGAGATTGCATAGGTTCCGGTGGCTGCATCTTGCACAGTATACCTTTAAAGGGGTCTTGAGTTATGCGTGCGACTTTGGTTAGTATAAGTATTAATAAAAATACGGGTACGGTTACAAAATAAAGCAGACATTTTAGATGAAAAGTAACCTTTCAGGTCATTTATTTCGTGTAGGTGCATGGTTGTACAGGGCTATGCTTAAAGGTGGTTGAATGTGCTGCAAAGCGTGAAGTCGTTGAGAAGACGTTATTCGAGTCATTGTAATCATTAACAATATATCCTTATTGCAAAATAACCGATAGTGATCATATAGCGTTTTTCTCTGATGCATATCAGGCTGGGAATTCTAAAAATGGCTGTTTTTGAAATCAATTAGGAAAACTCGTTTCCGTTAAAAGTCTGCCGAATGATTTAGATGATAGTCCCAAAGCTTGGATTATGGCTGGACTAGATTCCAATAGTTCTATAGTTTCGAATTAGACTCACGCCAGATAGCTAGGGCTTTTAAGAGATGCATTAGGTGCTCGTGATTCATCAAGGGCGTGGTGGAAGTTTTAACTATCCTCGTAGTTTTTATCCAACCTATTTAAGTAAGTGACAAAAAAGTGTGTGCTAATATTTAAGGTGTAACGTTATCCTAAACTTTAAACTAAAAAGATGATTGATATGCAAGTTTTTCCAGTGATTTTGGCAGGGGGTTCCGGTACTAGATTATGGCCACTTTCGCGACAGCAATACCCGAAGCAGTATTTACCCCTTATTGGAGAGAATACAATGCTTCAAGATACTGTTCTCAGGTTGGCCGAGTTGAAGTTTTTGGCTGAACCAATAATTATCTGCAATAGTCTGCATCGCTTTCTTGTAGCAGAGCAAATGCAGAAAATAGGAGTGTCAAGCCCAACTATAATCCTTGAGCCAGTAGGTAGGAATACTGCTCCTGCAATAGCTGCAGCGGCTTTTCAAGTACAAAAAATGACTTCCAATGAAGGTGGTTTACTTCTTGTGTTGCCAGCAGATCACGTGATTAAAGATATATTGGCTTTCCATCAAGCAATCGACACAGCCATCAAATTTGCAAAAAATGGCAAGTTAGTTACATTTGGAATTCCTCCAACTAGTCCGAATACAGGATATGGATATATAAAAGCTAATTATTCCATTGACACTCACCCTGCAATGAATGTGGAATTCTTTACAGAGAAACCGAGCCATGTTCTAGCTGAGGAATATATTGATGAGAATGCAATATTAATTTCTAAAAATTTACCTTTAAATTGGTATTGGAACGGTGGCATGTTTGTCTTTCTCACTACTACTTTGTTGCAAGAATTATCTAAGTACGAAGATGAGGTTGTCAAAGCAGCGAAAAAATCGGTTGAAAGTGCCAGGTTAGATCTTGACTTTTTACGACTGGATAAAAAGGCGTTCAGCTGTAGTCCAGATATTTCTATCGACTATGCGTTAATGGAAAAAAGTGATCTTGTTGTTGTTGTTCCTTTGAAAGCTGAGTGGTGTGATGTTGGTTCATGGGCTGCGCTTCACGATGCCAGCTCAAAGGATAAAGACAGCAATGTTCTACGGGGAGATATATTTGCACATGAAACGAAGAATTGTTTTATAAGCTCAACTAACCAGTTGGTTTCCACTATAGGCGTTGAAAATTTGATTATTGTAGGGACGCCTGATGCCCTATTGGTGACCACTTATGAACAGGCGCATAAAGTTAAAGACATTATTAAAACGCTGTCGTCTGCGGGTCGAAGTGAAGCGACGTCAAATCAAAAAATGCATCGGCCATGGGGCTGGTATGATTCGATTGAAGTTGGTGAAAACTATCAGGTCAAAAGGCTGCATGTTAATCCTGGAGCAAAGCTTTCTTTGCAATTACACCATAAAAGAGCAGAACATTGGGTGGTTGTAAATGGCACCGCTACGGCAATAGTCGGCGATAAAGTGTTAACTCTTATCAAAGGGCAGTCTACATATATACCTGCCACTGAAAAACATTCCTTGGAAAATCGAACTAACGAGCCTCTTGATGTTATTGAAGTCCAAAGTGGCAGTTATGTTGGTGAAGACGATATCGTAAGATTTAAAGATGTATATGGACGAATAGAATAGATTCCCTCAGTGTTGTTGATTTCAACTAAGGATTTTCACATGTCAATTAACCGAATAAAAAAAAGAATACTGCAGATTGCCTTTTCTGCTCGTGAGGGGCATCTGGGGAGTTCGTTTTCCATATTAGATGTATTGCATGTTTTGTATGACAAGGTGATGAATATTAGCCCTAGCAATGTAGGCTGCGACGAAAGAGACTATATGATTCTTAGTAAAGGCCATGCTTCTCTTGCACATGCAGCTATATTAGAGGATCAAGGCTTTATTAATTCGGATCAGCTCAATAGTTACTGCTCTTATGAAAGCATATTGGGAGGACATTTAAGTCGATGTAAAGTTGCGGGGGTAGAAGCGTCAACAGGTTCTCTTGGGCACGGTATCTCTATATCCATTGGAATTGCTTTGGCATCTAAAATAAAAGGTATTAACAATAGAGTATTCGTTGTAGTGGGTGATGGAGAGATTAATGAAGGTACCTTTTGGGAGGCAATGCTTCTAGGTGCTAATTATAATTTAGATAACCTGTATTGTATCGTAGATTATAACCGCTCAAATGATCGCGCACTGAGGCTAGATCCATTGGATCAAAAATTAATCAGCATGGGGTGGGATGTTCTGTCTATAAATGGGCATTCACATAAAGAGATACTTGATGCTGTAAGTCAAAATAAATCTGGAAAGCCTCGCGCTGTTATAGCTCATACGATAAAGGGGAATGGGATAAAAGAAATGGAAAACAATCCCGCCTGGCATCATCGAATGCCAAATGAGCAGGAGCTCAGCTCCATGCTTGAGGAATTATCATGAGATCTCAGTTAGTAAAGACGGTAAATAAACTCATTAAAGAGGACGATAGAGTAGTTTTGTTACTGGGTGACATAGGCGTTTTTGGCTTTAGGGAGTCTCTGAAAAACTACCCGAAAAGAGCATACAATGTTGGAATATTAGAGCAGTCGACGATAAGTTTAGCATCAGGGCTTGCGATGTGTGGTCTTATTCCAATTGTTCACACGATAGCTCCATTCTTAGTTGAACGATCATTTGAGCAAATTAAAATAGATCTGTGTTATCAGGAACTAGGAGCCAATCTAGTTTCGGTTGGCGCATCCTATGATTATGCGGCCTTAGGTCCAACACATCATTGCCCTGGAGACGTTGCAGTCCTTAATCAAATCCCTGGTATCGAGATAGTAATGCCTGGACACCCTGACGAATTTGACAAATTATTCAGGTCGAATTATAACAATGAACGGGCTACCTATTATCGACTAAGTAGTGACTCAAATGCGGTGCCCTACGATGTAACTTTTGGTAAAAACGTTCTTGTGCGTGAAGGTAAAAAACTTCTCGTAATTGCAGTTGGTACTATGTTGCAAACAGTTATGGATGCGTTACATGGCCTAGATGTGACAATAATATACTGTACTACAATCAAACCTTTTGACACTTCTTTTATTGAGCAGTATCCCGGTAAAAAAATTGTTATAATTGAACCTTACTATTCGGGCGTTCTTTTAACTAATATTTTAAGACAAACTGAAAATGTGATAGGAAACTTTACTAGTATTGGAGTGCCGAACGATTTTATTAATAAATACGGTAAGAAAGAGGATATTGATAAACTAGTAGGGCTCGATAAAAAGACAATAAGACAAAAGGTGATGGAAAAAGTAAATGAATAATGATAACTGCCTGCTAAATATTTTGAGATTTGATGCTCAAAACGTAAATAAAAGGGTGTCACTTAGCGCCCTCGAAGGGAGCGAAGTGACCATAACGGGAGCAACCGGGTTAGTTGGTGTCAATCTCGTTGCGGCATTGATTTTTTACAATTATAAGCTTGCTAAAACCCCGATTCGCATCAATGCTGTGTCCTTTAGCAAACCAGATGGTTTCATGGCCAAATTATTCAATGATAGTAATGTCAGTAGTTTGTTTGGCGACATTACGGATCAAAATTTTGTCAATGCTATCCCAATGTCTGAATATATTATCCATAGTGCGGGCTATGCCCAACCTGGTAAATTCATGGATGATAGGATTAAAACGATTTCCATAAATACTACCGCTACAATAGAATTACTAAAAAGATTACGGCCAGACGGAAGTTTTGTTTTTTTAAGTAGCTCGGAGGTATATAGCGGAAGTTCTAGTTTGAATAATAATGAACGTGATATTGGAAGCACTGACCCTAGCCACCCACGAGCTTGCTATATTGAAGGCAAAAGAACTGGTGAAACCATTATTAATGCAGCTAGAGCCAGTGGTGTTAAGGCAGCCTCGGCTAGGCTCGCATTAGCATATGGCCCAGGCACGAAGCCTAACGACTTACGAGTGATGAACCAGATAATCGCAAAAGGTCTCAACAATGAAATTTCGCTGCTTGATGGAGGCGAGGCGATCAGAACTTATGGATATGTAACAGATGTAGTGACTATGCTTTTTAATATACTAATAAAAAATGAGTCGTCGGTATACAATATTGGTGGAAAGTCAGTTGTTACTATAAGAGATCTAGCTGTCAAAGTTGGAGAATTGATGGAGGTGGCTGTGCGTATACCTGAAACTGATTCGTATATGCCTCATGCGCCTAATTCGGTTGGTCTGGATTTAACTCGAGTTGAAGGGGAATATGGGAATATTCTATATACTGACATCGATGTTGGATTGATAAATACTATTAAATGGATAAGAGCTCTTCAATCTGAGTCTTGAAAGCTAAGCTACCCTGCATCCGAGGCGCGTGTGCTTAAATATATAGCTATCTCTATTGATGAAATTAATAATTAATCGGTCACATAAATGAATTCAGCAGGCAGGGTAGTGTTATTGGGTGGCAACGGGATGGTGGGGCGTAATATTCTTGATCATCCATTAGCTGGCAGGTGGGATTTTTTATACCCAACGAGCCAAGAGCTGAACTTATCTGATTTTGACAGGACCTTAAAGTACCTATCAAAGGTTAAGCCAGATTACGTTATTAATGCTGCAGGGTTGGTTGGAGGCATAAAAGCAAATATCAACCATCCCGTGGATTTTTTAATTAATAATCTGGATATAGGTAGAAATCTGGTCCTTGCATCTAGGCAGGCTGGGATTAAAAAGTTAATTAACTTAGGTGCTTCATGCATGTATCCCCGTAATGCTGAAAATCCGCTTATGGAGGATATGCTGCTTCAGGGTGCTTTAGAGCCTACTAACGAAGGTTATGCGTTAGCCAAAATTATGACGGCTAGGTTATGTCAATATGTAAGTTCGGAGGACTCTGACTATCAATATAAAACAATGATTCCATGTAATATCTATGGCAGATTTGATAAATTCGACATTGATAAGTCACATTTGGTGCCAGCGATAATACAGAAACTGCATTATGCTATTGATAATAAGAGTTCGTCTGTTGAGATTTGGGGTGATGGCGAGGCCAGAAGGGAATTTATGTATGCCGACGACCTTGCTGATGCTGTTATATACTCCCTTATGAATTTTGAAACCATGCCGGTGTTATTAAATATCGGCGTTGGTAAAGATTATTCGATTAATGAGTACTATGCCATAGTTGCAAAAGTAGTTGGTTTTAATGGAAATTTTGTACATAACTGCGAAAAGCCGGTGGGAATGCTGAAAAAACTAATCTCAATAAAGAAGCAGCAGGTTTGGGGTTGGAAGCCCAAAACTTGCTTAAAACAAGGTATTGACAAAACTTACAATTATTATTTAAAGGAGTTCATCGATTGAGTTCACTATTTCCATTGGCAGCACCGACATGGGGCCAAGAAGAAGTTCAGGCGATGCATAGGGTGATAGACTCGGGTGTGTTTACGATGGGCGAAAATGTTTTACGTTTTGAAGCAGCGTTCGCCAGCTATGTAGGCTCAAAGTACTGCGTAATGGTAAATTCAGGGTCGTCAGCTAACTTATTGATGATAGCTGCATTATTTTACACAAAAACCGGTACTCTCAAGAGAGGAGACGAGGTAATTGTGCCTGCTGTTTCGTGGGGCACTACTTATTTTCCGTTATATCAATATGGGTTAAAGCTGAAATTTGTCGATATAGATTTAGAAACTTTGAATTATGATCTCGAAAAGTTGGATGGAGCCATTTCTGACCGTACGAAATTGATTATGTCAGTTAATCTTTTGGGTAATGTGAATGACTTTGTCCAGATCGAAAGTATCATTAATGGCAGAGATATTATTTTAGTTGAAGATAACTGCGAATCGATGGGAGCCACGTTAGGGGGTAAACAGGCAGGGACATTTGGCGTAATGGGTAGTTTTAGTACGTTTTTCAGTCATCATATGTCGACTATGGAGGGTGGACACATTGTTACTGATGACGAAGAGTTGTATCACATTTTGCTCTCTCTTCGTGCTCATGGCTGGACACGAAACCTACCAACAACAAATCATGTTTGTAGTAAGGCTAACACCGATCCATTTATGGAAACATTCAGATTTGTACTGCCAGGTTATAATGTTCGGCCGTTAGAGTTGGAGGGTGCTATTGGGGTTGAACAATTGAAAAAGCTCCCAGATTTCATATGTCAGCGACAGAAAAATGGGAAATCTTTCCAAGAATCTATGAGTGGCCATCCTGACTTCATGATACAAAAGGAAATTGGGGTGAGCAGTTGGTTCGGATTCAGTCTTGTGATAAGGAAAAACTCAAAACTAACAAGACCGATGTTGATAGATCAATTAACCACTGCAGGATTTGAAAGCAGGCCTATCGTGGCTGGTAATTTCGCTGAAAGTGAGGTAATGAAGTTCTTTGATTCAGAAATACCTTTTAAATTAATAAATGCCGACTATATACATTCCAACGGTCTATTTATAGGGAATCATCATTTCTCAATGAGTGACGCGATTGAGAAAATTACTAACTTGTAATTTAGTCATTGACATCAAAAAGGATTATTGTGAAAAAAAAAGCATTAATTACCGGTATAACCGGCCAAGATGGAGCATATTTAGCTGAGTTTCTATTAGGCAAGGGTTATGAAGTGCACGGTATCAAGCGCAGAACCTCTTTGTTTAATACTCAGAGAATTGATCATATTTATCAAGATCCTCATGAGCAAGATGCGAGACTGTTCTTACATTATGGAGATATGACTGATTCATCAAGTTTATTGCGAATTATAAAGTTAGTTCAACCAGATGAGATATATAATCTGGCAGCACAATCTCATGTAGCGGTATCTTTCGAAGAGCCAGAATACACTGCAAACTCTGACGCTCTTGGAGCACTTAGAATGCTTGAGGCGATTCGTATTTTGGGTCTTGAGGCTAAAACGAAATACTATCAAGCTTCTACCTCAGAGCTTTTTGGCAAAGTTCAAGAAACTCCTCAAAAGGAAACAACTCCATTTTATCCTAGGAGTCCATATGCCGCAGCTAAGTTATACGCGTACTGGATTACCATAAATTATAGAGAAGCATATGGTATGTTTGCCTGTAACGGGATTCTCTTTAATCACGAGTCACCGCTTAGGGGGGAGACTTTCGTGACCAGGAAGATTACTCGCGCTTTATCTAGAATAAAGTTAGGCCTACAGGACTGTTTGTACTTGGGGAATATAGATGCTAGAAGGGATTGGGGGCATGCAAAAGATTATGTTGAAATGCAGTGGCTGATGTTGCAGCAAGAACAGCCAGAGGATTTTGTTATAGCTACTGGTGAGCAATATTCCGTTCGTGAGTTTATTAATATTGCAGCGCGTGAGTTAGACATGGTAATTTCATGGGAAGGTGAAGGTATTGATGAAGTTGGTACTGTGAAATGTGGTGAGTATGAGACCAAGACAATTATAAAAATTGACGTTAGACATTTCAGACCGACAGAAGTCGAAACATTACTAGGGGATGCCTCGAAAGCTCGAGAGAAGTTGGGATGGACGCCTAAAATATCGTTTGCCGAACTTGTAAAAGAGATGGTTATGTTCGACCTAAGCGAAGCTGAAAAAGACGATTTGTGTGTTCAACAGGGGTTTAAAACCTATAATCATCACGAATAAAATTTCAAGTAATAGGTTGATTAATAATGTGAGTTGCATGTTTGGCTCGACGAGCACTATGTCCCAACCAGTGATAAGTGGTTGAACTCGAGCTGGCGATGAAATTTAATTTAATACTATTTTTGTAAAGACATAAATCAGTAAAACTAGTTTCTTGTGGAGATCATGAACTGAATAGTGTTTGTATTTTCGGTTCAAATAATAATGACTAATTATATTCGAGAAGTATTAAGCCTTCTTGCGCCAGATCAGCGTGGTCGATTACCTATGCTCATACTTTTTTTTATAGGATTATCGGTCTTAGATTTGGTAGGAATTGGACTTATAGGGCCATATGTTGCTCTTGTTATAGATAACAGTGCATTGGAGGGAAAACTAGGAAATGTAGTTGGTTTTTTTGGGCTAGCTCGTGATCGGGAAGTCGTGCTTATCTTCTTCGGATGTTCTCTAGTAGGCATTTTTTTTATTAAAACCGTCTCGGCAATATGGATTAATAGAAAGATTATAATGTTTGGTCAAGAGCAGCAGGTGTTCTTAAGATTTACTTTAATGAAGGCATATCAATCTCTTTCATACACTGATTACTTGAAACGCAACAGTTCTGAATATATCTACACTATTCAGCAACTTACAGGCAAAGCTCAGGCCATCACAATTATACTACTACGCGTTCTGAGTGATAGTATTGTTATGTTAGTTATACTGGGCATGTTGGCTTTTCAAAACTCTATGGTACTTGGTCTGTTAGTTGGCTTGATAGGAATGTCTGTTATGGCTTATGATCGTTTATTTCGTAACAAGATGAAAATATATGGTCGAGAAGCGAATGTAGCTGCTACGACTATGGTGAAAGGAATAAATGAAGGGATTGAAGGCCTCAAGGAGATTAGGATCCTTGGCAAAGAATCTTACTTTCATGGTGTGGTGACCAAAGCGACTAAGAAGTTATCTTACTTTCAAACACAAGAAATGGTAATCCATACTGCACCTAGGTTTTTGATGGAATTACTAATGATAATATTCATCGTGACTCTCGTTTTGGGAACTTTGTATTCAGGTCAGAGCCTGCAAATATTAATTCCTACTTTGGCGATGTTTGGCATTGCGGCACTCAGACTGTTGCCCATCGCTAACATGCTGTCAGGTAGTCTAGCCAGCATTCGTTTCGAGAGAGATGCTATCTCCCGGCTTTTTGAAGAAGTTTCGAAGTTTGATAAGTCGGAGAGATTTAACACAAAGAGAATTGTTCCTGGATCGAAAAAGTCTTTTGAAGCGATCGTGTTGGATAGCGTAAGCTTCCGCTATCCAGGGATCTCTGAAGATGCGCTAAAGAAGGTTTCTTTGGAAATTAAATCAGGAGAATCGATCGGATTGATTGGGACTTCGGGCTCAGGTAAAACAACCATGGTAGATGTGCTACTAGGTCTGCTTGAGCCACATGAAGGAGAGATTCTCTATAACGACCGTAGCATTAAAGAGTCATTGGATGAGTGGCGCTGTCATGTCGCCTATCTGCCCCAGCAAGTGTTTCTAATAGATGACACGTTGCGAAATAATGTAGCTCTTGGGTGTGAAAATGACGAAATGGATATGAACAGAGTAGATGACGCATTAAAAAAGGCTAGGTTAACCGACTTGGTCAAAAAATTACCACTCGGTGTAGAAACAGTGCTTGGTGAAAGAGGAGTGCGCTTGTCAGGTGGTCAGCGGCAGAGAGTTGCATTGGCTCGTGCCTTTTATCATGAGCGAAATGTTCTAGTGATGGATGAGGCTACTAGTGCACTAGACAAAGAGACCGAAAATGAAATAGTGGATGAGATTCGCCGATTAAAAGGTGACAAAACTATGATCGTCATTGCACATCGTTTGAGCACAGTAGCAGATTGCGATCGAATCTACCGCCTTGATTCGGGCGAGATTGTTGAACAAGGAACACCGGAGGAAATTTTTGGAGGGCAGAGTAAGTGAGTGAGCTTGTGCGCCAAATAACCATACTATCAAAAGAGGATGATTTATCGAGATTTTGGGCTCATAGTTATGGGTTAGTGGCTGATACATGCAACACTTTATACGCAACTGACATTATCGACTTGCATGGACATCATTATCTCGTTGACAAGTTAGAGCATGATATTGTTAGAGATGACGCGACGTTATTATTTATTGATATTTCATTAATCCAATTTGATCCGTTTTTACTTTTCGATTTAAAAATTAAGCATAAACTGACTATAGTCGTTCTTGCGATAGATGATGAAATGAAGTTTTCTTGGATAAGCTCAACATTGAGTACAATAGCCGACCTGGTCATTACATCAGATTATACGTCAGTTGATCGGTATCGTCAGTCAGGTATAAATGCCCACTTTTTGCCTCTGCCCGTCTACATTCCAGATAACCTGCCTGTCAAAAAAGAGGAATTCGAACATCAACTTTCCTTTATTGGTCGAATAGACAAGGCCACGCCATTAAGGGTGATGTATCTTGATATTTTAGAAAAAGAGACTGACATCTCAGTTTTTGGTACTAAAGGGTCTCATGGTGGAGATTTTTTACTTGCTGAGGATATGTATTCTATCTTTCGAAACTCGGCAATTAATTTAAATTTTACTGGAATTACAGTATATGGACAAACTGATAACGCGTTATTTTCGCGCATCAGAGGCATGAAGTTAAGGCCTTTTGAGATTTATGCTGCCGGCGGTATGTGTATCAGTGAATTTTCTATATCACTCGCTCGGTGTTTTAAAGATGGAGAAGAGATCGTATTTTTCAAAAATCCTCGAGATATGTTAGAAAAAATAGAATACTATTTGAATCACGAAGAAGACGCCAAGCGAATTGCAGATGCAGGTCGAGCCAAAGTGCTCAAAAAATATTCAGATAAGTCAACTGCCAAGAATATAAGGAAATTACTTAAAAAGTCAGATGAATTAGGAGGTGTAGATTTATTTGGTATGCCTCACGAGGTATTAGTTTCACGTCTTTATGCTTCCACTTTTATCGAACTTATGATCGGAAAAATTTTAGTGTTTTTGTTCAAAATGGAATTCAAAATAGTCTATCGAGATATAACTTATTTAGTTAAATTTGTTAAAAATATACGAAGAAATATTGGACTACCTAATACAATTAAAGTCTGTAATGTTGGTATATATAGATCGGTGAAATCCCAGTTAGCGAAAATAAAACGGTACCCATAAAGTTTGTGACTCGTTGACATGGTGTCTAGATGAGTGGTGAGAAGAGCAAGTATAGGCTATAGACCACCAGATATCCCGGCTACCAAATTGCGACAAAAATCTATGGCCAACTCTTTTCGGAGAAGCATAATAATGATCTTTACAAGCCAAAACTCAATCTCAATCTTACAATGCAGCCCTAATATACTACGCACCTTTGGCGCATACGATACCTTGCTTGTACTCTTAGAAATAACCAACTGAAGCTGACCATGTCATCAAATATTCTTTCAGCCCAGCCGCGAGCATTATTCCTAGACCGTGACGGAGTTATAAATATTAATCATGGATATGTGCACAATGTTGACAATTTTGACTTTATTGATGGGATCTTTGACCTAGCCCGAACTGCTCGTGACAATAATCTAAAAGTCGTGGTAATTACCAATCAGGCTGGTATTGGACGTGGGTTTTATTCAGAGGAACAGTTTCATCAATTAACATCTTGGGTGTGTAAGGAGTTCATAAAGGAGGGAGCGCCAATCGATAAAGTCTATTTCTCCCCCTTTCACCCAACTGAAGGTTTAGGCAAATACAAAAAAGATGATTTTTCACGTAAGCCAAATCCAGGTATGATTTTACAGGCTCAACAGGAGTTAGGTTTGGATCTAGGTAATTCTATTTTGATTGGTGACAAAGTTAGCGATATCCAAGCGGGTATTTCGGCCGGCATTGGGCTTAATGTTCTTTTTTCACAGGACGAAACTCCAGAAATAATCCCTCACAACTACTGTGTGATTACCTCGCTACTCGAAGCATTACCGCTTATAAATGCCCATGCAAACCACAGTTGTTAATATGAAATTATTAGTCCTAGCTGGTGGCTTTGGTACCCGGCTACAATCGGTGGTAGCTGAAGTGCCTAAGGCCTTGGCCTCAGTTGGTGATGTGCCATTTCTCTATCTGCAAATTGAGCATTGGATAAGCCAAGGGCTTAGGTCATTTGTTTTTTTACTGCACCATCAAGCAGATTTAATCATCCAATTTTTAGAATTGGAGAAAAGTAAACTGCTTAAAGGCTGTGAAGTGGCATGGGTAATTGAACCAAAGCCTATGGACACTGGTGGTGCCGTGGCTTATGCGGTTAGCCAGCTCAAATTAGCTGATGAATTTTTACTTACCAATGCGGATACTTGGTTAGGTTCTGGAATCAAAATTGTAGCCCAGTCCACTGCTCCGTCAATGGCTGTACTTAGCGTGAGCAATTCCAGCCGTTACGGTCAAGTCGAATTTGATGATCAATTGAAGGTCACCACTTTTATTGAAAAGAGCAATACACAAGGATCAGGTTGGATCAACGCTGGCTTGTGCCATTTAAATGTCGATATTTTTCAGTACTGGAACGGGCAGCCGTTTTCTCTGGAAAGAGTTTTATTCACGCAGTTGGCAGGCGAGGGCGTTCTTACAGCTGTTGCCTTGAACACTGATTTTATTGATATTGGCATTCCAGCCGATTACTTACGTTTTTGCAGTTGGATAGACAATGATCGTAAAGGTACCTTGTGACGTTAACTAATTTTTTGATTGATGAGCATGCAACACTGCGAGAAGCGTTGGTGCTAATAGATAATAACCATCATGGCATTATACTTACTACTGGTTTAAGTGGCGCGGTTACTGGCTTGGCTACAGATGGCGATATTAGGCGCATGTTGCTCGAAGGCGGCTCGCTAGACGACGGCATATCCTTATGTGTTAACTCAGATTTTTTTTGGGAAACCCCATCCACGCCACGAGAGTTATTGCTCAAAAAACTTGATTCACGAACACGTGTTATTCCATTACTGGATGCGGATAAACACTTAGTGGGTATTGTCAGTCATGACCACTTGCCCATACAGGCAGAAGAAGCAGTGTATGCGCGTGCTCGTGCACCCGTACGAATTAGCTTTGGTGGTGGTGGTTCGGATGTTACGCACTACTTTGACGGGCAATGTGGTGCGGTCATCAACGCGACTGTGTCGCTTTACAGTCACGCTACCTTGCGTATGCGGGACGATCAAAAAATTGTTATTCGTTCGATGGACCTTAACGAAACGCTTAGCGCTGATGACCTCAACGCGGTGTTAAAGCAGGAAGGTCAGTTTGGGCTGATTCAGTCCCTACTCAAGGCCATACAACCTGATTTTGGTTTTGAACTTTTTTTACATTCAGACTTTCCTATGAACTCAGGGCTGGGGGGGTCTGCGGTGGTATCGGCTACTATCCTCGGTTGTTTTAACCAATTTCGCCTCGATCAATGGGATCAGCATGAATTGGCTGAGCTCGCATTTCAAGCCGAACGGCTTTATTTGGGTGTATCAGGGGGATGGCAAGACCAATATGCCACGGTTTTTGGAGGGTTCAATTTTATTGAATTCCGTATGGATCAAAATACTGTGCATCCCTTGCGTATTAATCCCGATATTCTATTAGAGCTGGAGGAAAGTTTAATTCTTTGTGGCACAGGCACTGGGCATGACTCGGGTGATATCCATGAAGACCAACGTCAGCAAATGCATCAAGAAGGCATTCGCCAGAAAGTGCAGAGTAATGTTGATCTGACTTACCTTATGCGTAACCATTTGCTGCGTGGTAGATTGCATGAATTTGGTCTTGGTTTGCATGAGGCTTGGCAAATAAAGCGCCAGCTTAGTAGTAAAATATCCAATGAGAAGTTGGATAAAATTTATACAGACGCACTTATGCATGGTGCATTGGGCGGTAAGTTGTTAGGTGCTGGTGGAGGCGGATTTTTTCTGTTTTATGTTCCTCCCTTTTCCAAACATCAACTCATTAGCCATCTTACAGCCGAAGGGCTAAAGATCAGCCCATTTCGCTTTGAGCAAGAGGGCCTGCAAGCTTGGACTGTACGCGAACGCAAAGAACACACAGAGATTAAAAGTTTATGAATATTAATATCGCTAAGCAGTCTATTGGCAAAGGTCGTGCTTATGTTATTGCAGAAATAGGTAACAACCACAACGGCAGTATTGTGCGTGCGATCGAGATGATTGATCTTGCCCACGAAGCGGGTGCAGATTGCGTCAAGTTTCAAATGCGTCACTTGGATGAGGTTTATCGTCAGCGTACTTTACGTAAAGACGGTGAGGACCTTGGTACTGAATATGTTCTTGATTTGTTGCGTCGCTTTGAACTGAGCGTTGAGGAACATCAGCAATTGTCAGAGTATTGCCGTAAGAAAGATATTTTGTATTTATGTACACCATGGGATGCACGCAGTGTGGACGTGCTGGAAGGCTTTGGTGTCCCTGCTTATAAGGTGGCTTCGGCCGATCTCACCAATTTACCACTGCTCGACAAGCTAACTCAGACATTAAAGCCAGTGATACTATCAACTGGCATGAGCACCACTGAAGAAGTCAAAGCTACAGTCGCATTTTTAAATCAGCGCAATGCAAGGTTTGCACTGCTTCATTGCAATAGTACCTATCCTGCGCCACTGCATGATATCAACCTTAAATGGATGGACCAACTGCGGCGTATTCACCCACTGGTGGGTTACTCTGGCCACGAGCGTGGTATCAATGTATCCCTTGCTGCAGTGGCGTTGGATGCTTGTATTATTGAACGCCATTTCACGCTCGACCGAACCATGGAAGGCCCAGATCACGCCGCGAGCCTTACTTATACTGAATTCAAATGTATGGTTGAGGGTATTCGTCAAATTGAAGAAGCGCTGGGTGAAGGTAAAGAACGTCAATTGTCGCAAGGTGAAATGATTAATCGAGAAAATTTGGGCAAAAGTTTAGTTGCAGTCACCTCGCTGTCTAAAGGTACCGTGCTAGGCGCACAGCACATCAAGGTGCGCAGTCCGGGCCAAGGACTATCTCCTCAGCGCTATGAAGAATTGCTTGGTTGCACCTTACAGCACGACATGATGGAGGAAGATTTTTTCTACCCATCAGATTTAAAAGATGAGCGTGTCGAACCACGTCCATATCACTTTTCTCGACCTTGGGGCGTGCCCGTGCGCTACCACGACTTTAAAGAATATGCCGCGCGTATTCAGCCAGATGTGTGGGAATTTCACCTTTCTTATTCTGATATGGAACTCAATCCTGCTGATTTTCTAGATGGCCCCTATACGGCTAACTTTGTTGTACATGCGCCAGAGCTTTTTGCTGGAAGCCGCTTGATGGACCTTGCCACACCAGATGATACGTATCGTAATGAGTCTATCCGTGAAACACAGCGAGTGATAGATATTACCCGTAGTTTAAAAAGGTTTTTCCCCAATACTCAGCGGCCACCTATTGTAGCTAATATTGGTGGCTTCACTATGGATGGTCTATTGCCTGCAACCGAAATTAGTGGCTATTACCAACGCTTTTCACAAAGTCTAGAGCAACTGGATTTAGACGGCGTAGAAATTATCCCGCAGACTATGGCGCCTTTCCCGTGGCATTTTGGTGGCCAGCGTTACCAGAACATCTTCGTCAAGATTGATGAAATTGTGGAGTGGTGCACTAAGCTTAATTTGCGTATGTGTTTCGATATATCTCACAGTCGCTTAACCTGCAATCATTTGGGCGTGGATTTTTATGATTTTTGTACCCGCATTGCACCTTTTACTGCCCACTTGCATTTAGGTGATGCAAGTGGTGTTAATGGCGAAGGGTTACAGGTGGGTGAAGGTGATATTGATTTTGTACGCTTGGGTGATATCCTAAACAAAGGTTGTCCCAGTTCATCCTTTATCCCAGAAATTTGGCAAGGGCACAAAAACGGTGGTGAAGGTTTTTGGGTTGCCCTAGAACGGTTGGAGGGCAACTTATAATGAATCCAATGGCCAATGACATTAGACAACAGATTGCAGCGTCAATATCCGTAAAGAACGCAGTATTGGCCGACGCGCAGATTATTTTGCAGTTAGAGTCTTTGATTACGCTGTGTTTACAATCACTGCAAGCTGGCGGCAAGATTATTTTTGCTGGAAATGGCGGCAGTTTTGCCGATGCGCAACATCTGTCGGCCGAATTTACCTCACGTTTTTTGTTTGACAGGGCGCCTTTAGCATCCCTGGCGCTGGGTACCAACAATTCAGCCATTAGCGCTATAGGAAACGATTATGGTTATGATCAAGTGTTTGCCAGAGAGCTTGAAGCTGTCGGCAGGACCAGTGACGTTTTCATCCCTATCACCACCAGTGGTAATAGTAACAATATATTGCTGGCGGTAGGAGTGGCAATGCGTCAGGGAATTAACACTGTTGGGCTAACGGGTAACAGTGGCGGTAAATTACAAGCACTTTGCCCATGCATCTGCGTTCCATCCACTAACACTGCGCGTATTCAAGAGTGCCATATTATGTTGGGGCATATTTTGTGCGGGCTGGTGGAGAAAATAAAGTTCCCTATGGGCGGTAGATAATGAAAAAACGTGTGGTACTAATCATTCAAGCCCGCATGGGTTCCAGCAGGCTTCCTGGCAAGTCGATGATGGACTTGGCTGGAGCGCCATTGGTCAGCCGTATTCTGGAACGAGTGAAGCGTTGCAACCGTCTTGACGATATTGTGCTAGCAATTCCAGATACAGAAAAGGATTCCGTATTAAAGTTTCTTGGCGAACAATCTGGTGTCAAAGTTTTTGCTGGCTCAGAGAGTGATTTAGTTGAGCGTTACTATCAAGCCGCACTATGGAGTAAAGCCGATATTGTAGGTCGCCTGCCAGCCGACAACGCAACCCCCGAGCCTTCTGAAATCGACAGGATCGTTGATCATCACTTGTCATTGAGTCATAAAGGTTTTTCATCAAACCTGTCAGTCATTGACAATTCCGAGTATCCAGACGGAATAGGAGCGGAGATGTTCGATTTCTCTCTATTGGCTGAAGCCTGGGAGAAAAATACTAATCCGGCCCAGCGTGAGCATGTGCATTTGAATTTTTATAACTATAGTACTTCGCAACCAGTAGATTCCAGTTGGTGCCCGATTAGCACAGTAAAATGTCCAGAGGAATTCAGGCGCCCAGATCTTATTCTTGATGTAAACACACAGGAACAATACGAGTTTATGAAGCAATTGTATGAATCTCTTTATCCCATTAATCCAAATTTTTCTATTACTGATATTATTGATTGGTACGACAATAAGTATCAAATAGAAGGTTGATTTTTTAATGCATATTAGCCTGCATGTTTTTCAGGAGCAATTATTATGAGCAGTAATGTAAGACTAGTTAATTTCAACGGGGAAATGATCCCAGAAACAGAGGCAAAAGTTTCTATTTATGATTCAGCGCTTATGTTTGGTGACATGGTATTTGAGATGACTCGTTCTTTTAATAAGGAACAGTTTAAATTAGAAGAACATATATCCAGACTATATACGGGACTTAAGATACTGCGAATCCCATTAGAGTTGACTCAGACACAAATGATAGATGAGTGTCTTAGAACCGTTGAAGCTAATGATCACTTGTTCGAAAAAGATGACGAGCATAGATTAATGATTGATGTCTCAAGAGGTTTACTTGGGATATATCAAAATATAGATGGCTTACGCAAGGGGCCAAATGTAATCATTGCTGATTTCCCTCTTCGTTGGACAGTAGCAACGATGGGTGTACTGTTTCAAACTGGGATTAATATGGTAATTACATCTCAGCGGGCTATCCCAGCTTTACTAATGGATCCTAAAATAAAAAACAGAAGTCGCCTTTTCTATTTGATGGCCAATATTGAGGCGTCTCAGGTGTCTGGCGACAATAATTGGGCTTTATTGTTGGGTATGGACGGTTTTATAACTGAAGGCACGGGCGACAATTTCTTTATTATAAAAGATGGAGTGGTAATAACGCCTGAAGGAAGAGATATTTTGAGGGGTGTCTCACGCGAATATGTGATGGCAGAGTTATGTCCAGCTTTAGGTATTCCTGTAATTGAAAAAAATATAGACCCATACGATGTTTATACAGCGGACGAAGCGTTTATAACGGGTACTCCGTTCTGTATGTTGCCAGTGACTTCGTTAAATGGACTTGATATTGGTGACGGAAAAGTTGGAAGTGTTTTTTCGCAGCTTATAAACTGTTGGAGTGCTAATTTGGGTGTTGATATTGTTGGACAAATCCAGAAATGGGATTCAGAGAGGCCAGAAAGTAATGCTGAGGATGCTCCCACTCCTTATAGGTTTAGTAAGAAATGACTTTAAAAATTGGTTTCATGCAAGGTCGCTTGTCGTCTGTAATTAATGGGATGATACAGTCATTTCCTTGGCAGTTTTGGCAAAGCGAGTTCGCATTGGCTGAACAGCTTGGCTTAGGATTAATGGAGTGGACGCTGGATCAGGATAGGCTTTACGAAAACCCATTACTAACGGATGATGGTCAGAAAAAAATCATACAGCTGTGTGCGTGTCATGCCATCAGGATACCTTCGCTCACTGGAGACTGCTTCATGCAAGCACCATTTTGGAAGGTGTCTGGCGATAAACGTATAGCCTTGGAGCAAGACTTTGTCGCAATTGCGACTGCGTGCAGGTCTGTAGGAATTACTTACATTGTGGTTCCATTAGTTGATAACGGGCGGCTAGATACTGTTGACCAAGAAGACCAGTTGGTTGAATTTTTGCAAGATCATGTGGCTTTCTTTTCGGAAAACCATTTGAAGATTGTTTTTGAATCTGATTTTCCTCCAGCTGAACTAGCTAGCTTCATCGAGCGTTTAAATCCTCAAATATTTGGTATTAACTACGACGTTGGCAATAGCGCAGCCTTGGGCTTTGATCCAGCAGAAGAGTTTGCGGCCTATGGCCACCGGATTTTGAATGTGCACATCAAAGACCGAGTACTTGGCGGAACCACCGTTGCATTAGGCGCAGGTAATGCCAATTTTGAAGCCGTTTTTAAAGAACTAGGAAGAATTTGTTATCAAGGCAATTTTATCCTTCAAACGGCTCGGGCTGAGGATGACGATCATGCAACAGCACTTGCACACTACCGTGATATGACGTCTGATTGGATTGATGAATTCGGCTTGTTATTACGCGTATGAATCTAAATTTATTTAAAAAAATAGCACTGGTCACCGGATCCTCTAGAGGTATCGGGCGATCGATTGCTGAGTCTTTGTATGCAGAAGGATGCCAGCTTGTCCTTAACGGGCGAAGCGCGACAGACTTGGCGGTAGTATCTGCTGCTTTGCCAGGGTCTCTTGCGATTGTTGCTGATATGATGCGTCCTGAAGATGTTCAGCGGATGATTGCTGAAGTGCTTGGAAAATTTGGCAGGCTAGATATCTTAGTGTGCAATGTTGGCAGTGGGCGATCAGTGTCACCTGGCTGCGAAACCACAGAAGAGTGGCAACGAGTGTTTGCACACAATTTATGGAGCACAACGGATACCGTTGAAGCAGCGAGAGAGGCTCTGGCGTTCAGTAAAGGTTCAATCGTCTGTGTATCATCTATCTGCGGATTGGAAGTGATTGAAGGTGCGCCAGTAACCTACTCTGCGGCCAAAGCGGCCTTGCATGCTTATGTGCGTGGCATCGCCCGCCCGCTAGGTAAGCAAGGGGTTCGCATTAATGCCGTGGCTCCCGGGAACATTGTTTTTGAAGGTTCGGTGTGGGCGATGAAGTTGGTCGAAGATGCTGTGGGGGTGCAGGCAATGTTAGATAAAAATATTGCTATCGGACGCTTAGGCACACCAGAAGAAGTAGCAAGTTTGGTTACTTATTTGGCATCGCCCCGTGCAGGCTTTGCAACTGGTGCAATATGGACTCTGGACGGCGGCCAAGTGCACGCATAAACGACTTAATTGTTAGTAAGGTTTGAAACACGATGGTATTAAATAGATTTAATTTAACTAACAAAACCGCCCTCATTACGGGCGCGGCTGGTTTACTCGGTGTAGAACATGCGTCAGCCCTATTAGAATGCGGGGCAGCGGTGGTCTTAACTGATGTTTCGGAGGCAGCATTGAATGTTGCCCAAGCAGGCTTGTCGCAAGATTTTCCAAATGGACGCATTGTTACCTCTGTGATGGACGTATCCAAGCCAGAATATATACTTGGCGTAGCACAGGCGTTGGCATTGCAAGATTTACGCATTGATATTCTAGTCAACAACGCAGCCATTGACCCCAAGGTGAGGGGGGGGCATGGAATGCTTGAAAACTCACGTTTAGAGAACTTTTCCTTGGAACAATGGAATTTGCAAATTTCAGTTGGCCTGACTGGCGCATTCTTGTGTAGTCAGGTATTTGGCGCAGCGATGGCGCTAGATGGCAAAGGCGGTGTGATCCTCAATGTCGCCTCCGACCTCTCGGTATTTGCACCAGACCAACGCCTGTATAAAAAATCTGGTTTACCAGACAACATGCAACCCGTCAAACCCGTCACTTATTCTGTAATCAAAGCCGGCCTCGTCGGTCTCACCCGCTATCTTGCCACCTACTGGGCCGACAAGGGTGTACGTGCCAATGCGCTTTCACCCGGTGGCGTATTTACAGGGCAAGATGATGAATTTGTACAGCGCCTTAGCGCATTAATTCCACTAGGCCGGATGGCAAAACATGATGAATATCGCTCAGCGGTACAATTTCTTTGCTCAGATGCGTCGTCATATATGAATGGGCAGAATGTAGTGATGGATGGCGGTCGGTCGGCGTGGTGAAACGTTTTCTGATTACCACCGCCGACGAACGAACTTGGAAGTTTGATTGCCCGGTACTTTTTCTGAATGATTGGTGTCGGTTATACGACCGAAAGTCGGTCTGGGAAGGGATGGATGCAGTAGTCGCCGATCCATTTGAACTGCAATCTGAGCAGCAGAAGAAAAACATTGCCTATATTCAAGGTTTGACAGGCCAGTTATTGATCGAGCTATCTGTTGTACTTAACTCACACCATAATACGAATCACACGCTGCGCTATTGGAATATTTTACTTGGTCATTGGCTCGAACGGTATGCATTTTTGGTTTTCGATAGGTACTATACTGTTGATCAAGCCTTACGCAGCCATGAGGTGGCTGGTACTACAGTTTTAGAAACATCTGATTACAGTCTCGCTACTACCGACTCATCGAGTGCAATCTGGGCCGCCAATGATGATATGTGGAATCATGTTCTTTGTGCGCGTATCCTAAGCTTTTTGGGCGGCGTAGAGGTTGAATATAAGTCTATCGAAACCGAAGCAGGGCAGAGATTTAATCTGGACAGCGATGTCACATCTGGGCAATCATTCAGTATAAAAAACATAGTGAGGTCAATCGCCAAACACATCCTTCCAATATTTAGGGGGCAAGGTGACGCTTTCATTAGTGGCACTTATTTGCCAAGATGGAAAGAAGTTGCGCTCCAATTATCACTTCGACAATTTCCGCAAGTCTGGCGTAGCCCACCGTTGCAGAGAACAACAATTAATCGTTCAATGCGAGAGAGTTTAGCTGTTGGCGACGATAGTCATACTGGATTCGAACGCTTCCTGCGGCTCCAGTTGCCTGAAATGATCCCGATTTGCTATTTGGAAGGTTACGGTCAGTTGTGCCATCAGGTTGCAAAATTGCCATGGCCAAGCTCACCAAAGTTGATTTTCACATGTAATCAATTTGACACTGATGAGATATTTAAAGCTTGGACAGGCCTAAAGGTTGAACAAGGTTTCCCGTATTTTGTAGGACAGCATGGCGCAAATTACGGAACATTTTATGCCAGTGAAAAGTTCCCTGTCGCCTTGACATGCGACAGATTCTTTACTTGGGGTTGGACTAATAATAACCCCAAAAATGTTCCTGCATTTATTTTTAAGCATGTTGGAAAAAATGAAACAAAAAACTCAAAAGATGGTGGTTTGTTGCTTATTGAACTTCCACCTTTGCATCGCCTTGGTTTGGCAGATATTAATGCGGCCTACTCTGATTTCTCTAAGTATCAAGGGGAACAGTTCCGGTTTGTTTCAGGATTGCCTGAAACTATTCAAAAAAGGTTAACCGTAAGACTGCACGGAGAATGGAGAAAACATCGATGGTCTGACGAAACGCGGTGGAACGATCGTTGGCCACTTATACGCATAGAACCGGGTTCATCCCATCTTCAGCAATTGATTTCAAAAAGTCGCCTTGTAGTGCATTCCTACGACTCGACTGGTATTCTTGAGACCCTGGCACTTAATATTCCGACGATGTGTTTTTGGTATGGCGGGCTCAATCATATACTAGATAGTGCCAAGCCCTATTATGAACTTTTAAGAGATGCGGGTATTCTTGCCGATACCCCAGATCAAGCCGCAAAAAACGTTGAATTACATTGGGATAATATTGGAGAATGGTGGGGTAATGAAAAAGTGCAAAATGCAAGGAGACTATTCTGTGAGCGATATGCAAGAGTTGAGAAACGGCCCGTGCGGACGTTGAAACGGTTGTTGACGGCTAGTATGTTAAATCAAAACAATCAAACGAACTCTAGCAAACTGAAATAACGATGGCACTTAGGAAGTTGTTCTCATGATAATTCTTTCAATCTGCATACCCACATATAACAGAGCTGCGCACTTACGTAACTGCCTAAGTTCACTGATTCAGTGTGGCCTAGGTAAGATTCCAGAGGTGCAAGTTTGTATTTCTGATAATTGCTCCACAGATGCTACTAAAAAGGTAGTTATTGAAGCAGAAAAAATATTAGCTATTAAATACAAGATAAACAAATCAAATTTTGGGTTTGCTCGAAATATGCTAGAAGTTGTTGAAATGGCTGATGGGCAGTTTGTATGGGTGCTTGGGGACGATGATCTGTTAATATCTGGAGCATGTGAAAAAATAATAGCACTTATCACAAAGTATCGGACAGTAGATTTTTTTGTGGTTAATGCTAATCATCTTACAACAGAATATGTGCACAGTTTCTCTCAGCCATTTAGTTTATCTAATCTTCCAAGAACTATGGAGCCTTTCTCTTTGCGAACTGAGGGCGGTGAGATGCCATTCCTAAAACTTATTGACCCGAAAATTTGCTTTGATTATTTGGGTGGAATCTATTTATCAGTTTTTCGCAGGAGCCTATGGCTAGCGAACACGGGGTGTTTAGATGAAGCTGCTATTTATGATGACCGTTCATTGTCGCATCCTGATAATAGCTTCCCCCATGTAAAAATATTCGCACATGCTTTTTCAAAATCTATAGCTTACTTTTCTGCTGAGCCTGCTAGTGTTTCCCTTACTGGTGCTCAGGAGTGGTCGCCAATGGGGCCTTTAATCATGAGCATTCGTCTTCCTGAGGCACTCGAAGAGTACAAAAATAACGGCCTGTCATGGCGTGCGTACTGGTATTGCAGAAATGCTGTGTTATCAAACTTTTTTTTGGATATGATGCGACTTGTATTTGACAGAAAAAATACTGGTGGAGAGTATGTAAACATTCCCAAAGTATTGGTTCAAAACTGCATATACCCGAATTTTTATCTATCCTTCTTTTACCCATTTTTTAGAAGATCGTTTTGGACTAAAGTTAGAGGTATGTTCTTAAGCATATTTTTTCGATTGGAGAATAAAGTTAAATGAATAAAGATGACATACGGTAGCAAATAGCTAAGTTAGTTGATCAACACGCAGCGATAGAATATGAGCCTAAAGCGTTTGAAGCAGGCACAACGGTTATAGCACCTTCTGGAAAAGTGATAGATGCTGCCGAACTTAAGAATATGGTAGAGGCTTCTTCAGATGGTTGGTTAACGACAGGGTGCTTTGACAAGGTTTTTAGAAAGCGCCTTGCAAAGTATCTAGGCATCAAACATCTATTAACCACTACTTCAGGCTTATGTCGAATTTATCAGCATTTCCGACGCTTGGTTCTCCACGCTAATGGTTAATAAGTTGGGGTGACCTTTGGTTAGCTTATGCTGAAAATAGATAAAGTCTACATAACTAACATAACTAACATTACTAAGGATGTGAAGAATGAAGAATGATACGACTGATTTGGAACAAATTTCTTATGCGAAAACTGTCTATGGGCAGGAAGAAATTGATGCTGTTGTTAAGTGTTTGTCTGAATCAACTCAGATGGGTAACTACTCAAGGAAGTTTGAGCGGAAGATTGCTGACCTTTTTATGAAGAAGCATTGCTTGTATGTCAATTCTGGGTCTTCAGCGCTCTTTATTGGAGTAGAGGCATTTAACTTTCCTGCTGGTGGTGAGGTTATAACTCCTGCGCTAACTTTTTCTACATCTGTTGGATGTTTGGTTAAAAATGATTTAATCCCTGTCTTCGTTGATGTTGAACCATTAACCTATTGTATTGATGTTAGTCAAATCGAGGGGCAAATTACTGAAAAAACTGTGGCAATTTTAGCGCCAAATTTGATGGGCAATCTTTGTGATTGGCCCGCAATTAGAGAAATAGCAGATAGATTCAATCTTATAGTGATTGAGGACTCCGCTGATACCCTTGGAGCCACCATAAATAGTCAAGCGTCGGGCTACTATACTGATATGTCAATAACCAGTTTTTATGGTTCCCACATAATTAACTGTGCCGGAAATGGGGGTGCTCTAGCGATTAATGATGAAAAAGTTATGGAAAAAGCAAAGTTATTGAGATCTTGGGGGCGAAGTTCTTCATTGTTTGATGAACAAAGTGAGGCTATTGAAAATAGGTTCAATGTCACTCTTGATGGCCTTGATTATGATGCTAAGTTTGTTTTTGAGACTGTTGGTTATAACCTTGAGGGTAATGAGTTAGGTGCGTCTTTCGGTATGGCGCAGCTTGAAAAGTTGGATCAAACTATCGCGACACGACAGGCCAATTTTGAGAGGCAGTGTCAGTTTTTTGATAACTACCCCGCCTATTTTTCAAATCCCCAAGAGACGCATGGGTGCAGTACAGCTTGGTTGGCTTTCCCTCTTCTTATTAAAGAAGACGCGCCGTTTACTCGAAAAGAGTTTCAGATTTTCTTAGAAAAGAGAAATATTCAAACTAGAGTTGTCTTCACTGGTAATATTTTGCGACAGCCAATGTGCCAAAATATTTCCAAAAAGGTTTTAGAGGATGGGTATCCGAATGCAGATGCAGTTATGGCTAGAGGTGTTTTGCTTCCATTGCATCATGGTATGACAGAGTCTATGTTCAGCCGTTTTCAAGCGGCTGTTCATATGTTCACTGAGCAATATAAGTAGCTGGTAGAGACATTGTTCAAGTTAGTTTAAGGTTGGCTCTCGATTATTGGTTGCTGGATAATTTATTTAGTCCACCTTCTTGATAAAATTTTAAATGCAGGATTGCAACTGATTTAACTATTGCAATTGATTTAACTATTGCAATTGATTTAACTAATGAAATGCTTGATTTTTTGGTAAAGAAAATGAGACCTTTTTTTTGGCGTAACGCATCGATTTCTATAATGCGAGTGCATGTTGTCGAGGCGTTGACTAATACTGACATTACAATGAATCAAACGTTATGGGTTGGACTGTATCCGGGTATGAAATATAACCATTTAGATTATATCGTTCAGAAACTAGAGGAATTTTTCGGAGTAGGCTTTTAGTGATGATTAATTGTGACCCGATAATTCCGCTTTTCCACTCTGCCACACTTCGGCGCACCATTCTTGATATGGCATATGCAGGGTCCACTGTGCACATTGGGTGCGCTTTTTCGATTGTTGAAGTGCTAGCCGTGCTTTATCGAAAGTATTTAAAATATCCAAATAATGATCCCAATTCAGAAGCACGTGATTTTCTAGTATTAAGTAAGGGGCATGGGGTAATGGCTCAATATGCATGTATGAAGCAGATGGGATGGTTGGGTTTAGATGATATAGATTCCTATTTTAAAGACGGGTCTGTTTTGAAAGGCTTGTCTGACTCTAGAGTAGATGGGTTAGAAGTAACTTCCGGTTCATTAGGGCATGGATTTTCTGTGGGGGTAGGTATTGCGATGGGAGCCAAGCTATGTGGCAGTGAACAGAAAACATTCGCCATTGTCGGTGATGGTGAGCTTAATGAAGGAGCTATTTGGGAAGGTGCTATGTTTGCGGCACAGCAAGAACTAAACAACTTCATGGTGATTGTTGACGAAAATGGTCTCCAAGCAATGGGAATGACTAGCGATATTTTAAACTTAGGATCTATTCAGAAAAAGTTTGAAAGTTTTGGTTTTGATGTTGTAACAATAGATGGCCATAACGAAATTCTTATTGATAAAGCGATTGGTGAATTTCAAAAATCAACATCTATGGCGCCGAAAGCTATTATAGCTAAAACGGTAAAAGGGAAGGGTGTATCTTTCATGGAGAACGACAACCGATGGCATTACAGTCGCCTCACTAAAGCCGAGTATGATGCTGCCTGCGCAGAATTGGAGGGGCAGTTTTTGTGAGAGCTACCTTTTCTTCGTTGCTAACTCAACTAGCCATCAGTGATCCGAAAGTGCTCCTTTTAACTGGTGATCATGGATATGCTCTTTTCGATGAATTTCGGAAAGCATGCCCGTCGCAGTACATAAATGCTGGGATAGCAGAGCAGAATATGGTGGGTATGGCAGCAGGGTTAGCTAAGGTCGGATTTAAGCCGTTTGTGTACGGTTTAAGCGCCTTTGTTCCAGTTCGAGTAGTTGAGCAAATAAAAATCGATATTGCCCATGACGGCCTCCCGGTAATCCTGATTGGGGACGGGGCTGGCTTCGTATACAGTCATCTTGGAACGAGCCACCAAAGTACAGAGGATATAGCTTGTACGCGCTCTATTCCTAATTTGGTTGTTATGTCACCCGCGGATCGTTTTGAGCTAGAGGCATGTATGATGCTAGCCTATCGATCTGGCTACTCTACATATCTTCGCATGGGGAAGGCGGATTTAGGAGATGTGCACTCTGAAAGCATAAGTGAAGAGGTGGTAAAATCACCGATAAGCATTACTAAAAGCAAAATTTTAATGGAAGAAGGCAAAAAAAATAACAAGGACAGTAGTGTCGTTATTTTCGCATCCGGCTCAATGGTTAAAACGGCTATCATTCTAGCAAATGAAAGATACTCCGATGCCAGGGTATTCAGCCTGGCGATGCTTAAACCTCTTGATGAGGAATTTGTGCGTAGTTTGTGTTTAGAGTCAAAAGCTATAATCGTAATGGAGGAACACTCGATCATCGGTGGAATATCGAGCGCTATACTGGAAGCATTTTCTTCCATAGGATGTCCGCCATTACTTAGAATTGGTGTCACGGATAGGTTTTCAAAATTTTGTGGCTCGTATGATTATCTTTTACAAGAGCATGGATTAAGCGCTGATTTGGTTATTAAGAAAATTGACAAGTTTTTAGACGAAGTGGCCAGACTATAGCTTTTATTGGTGTCAGACTATCTAGTCTGTAACTGGCAATAGATAAAATAGAATACTAAGTATATAGTCGTCAGGGTTATTTAATGCTCCCTATTGGATGTTTATTCCGACACTGACTTTGTATTTAACAATAGGTTTTTCATAATATGATATTTATGACCGGTGGTACTGGATTCTTTGGACGAGCGCTCTTGAGACATTGGGTGGCAAAAAAAGAGGCAGGATCATTTAGTGAAGACGTCGGGATTTTAACCCGTAGCCCGCATGGTTTTTTAGATTCATATCCTGAATTCTCTAAATTATCTTGGTTGAACTTGTTTAAGGGAGACGTACTGGAGTATTCCACGTTACCTAAAAATATTAAAATTGATAAAATTATTCATGCTGCGACAGAGTCAACTAATGGAGGAGTTTTGACTCCTTTTCAGACCTATAACGACATTACGATTGGTACCAATAACCTCCTGCAATTTGCTATCCAAAATAATGTACGACGATTTCTTTTAACTAGTTCTGGGGCTGTTTATGGGCCTCAGCCAGCTAGTCTTGATAAAATACCAGAAGACTACTTAGGTCGTCCTGATCCATTGCTCCCCTCGAGCGCCTATGGGTTAGGCAAGAGCGCAGCCGAGCATCTATGCTGTCTCTACCGAGATAAGTATGGTCTGGAGACAGTCATCGCACGATGCTTTGCCTTTGTAGGGCCAGATTTACCCTTAAAAGCGCACTATGCTTTGGGAAACTTTATCAATGATGCCCTTTATTCCACCGAAATAACTATTGCTGGTGACGGGACTCCAGAAAGGTCTTATATGAATCAAAGTGATTTGGCTAAATGGCTATTGTGTCTATTAGATAACGGGATTGCAGGAAATGCTTACAATATTGGTTCTGATCAGAAAATATCCATTTCAAATCTTGCACATCTGGTTAGGGATGTATTGAGTCCTGGGAAGCCTATTGTACTCCAGCATAAAGAAAACAATGGTCAAAGCCGCAATTTTTATATTCCAGATATTAACAAAGCAACAAAAACACTTAATCTGACGTTAACTATTCCATTATATAAATCTATAGAAGAGTTTATTAGGAAGTAATGGCCAAGCCCCGTTAAGAATGAAGCTCCAATCACCTAAACGCTGCTAGTTCAAAACCACGTTACTTTTCGGTAACCTATAAAGTAAGTGAGTTGGGGTATATCCCACAATATAGTTAGGAGGAGTGTTTGATAGAATTTGGAATGGGCCTTTTAAATGCCAAAAGTTCTCGTTGGATCTAGTCGTTTAAGGTTTGAATAATGGATTCAAAAGATTATTTGGTAGCTGATCAGCAGTGGTCAAAACCTTTGTATTACTTCCAATAGGTCTACATTTATTAGAGGAAACGTCGAGCACTTAACAGGCTCAATTAACTATAAATTATTTTTAATTCTTTTTAAAGGGAGTGTTTATGAAAGTTGTAATTTTAGCGGGTGGTTATGGAACTCGAATCCGTGACGTAGCAGATGATATCCCTAAACCGTTGATCCCGATTGGGCCCTATCCAATTCTTTGGCATATTATGAAGTCATATGCTCACTTTGGGCATACTGAATTTATAATATGCCTTGGGTACAAAGGACAATCCATAAAAGATTTTTTCCTTAATTACGAGGCTCACACTAGAGATTTTACAATTAATCTAGGCTCTGGTGGTGGTGTTACATATCATAACAACCACGATGAATTAGGTTGGAAAGTCACTCTGACAGACACAGGTACCCGTTCTATGACAGGTGCCAGGATCGCTCGCATAAAGGATTTTGTCCAAGGCGAAGATTTTATGTTGACTTATGGCGATGGTGTGAGTGATGTGGATATTGGGCAATTGGAAGTATTTCATAAATCGCATGGAAAGGCCTTAACAGTAACTGGTGTCCGCCCACCCGGACGCTTTGGTGAGATGGACTCGAATATTGATGGTAAGATTCTGGAATTCAACGAAAAACCACAAGCAACAGACGGTCGTATTAATGGTGGATTCTTTGTTGCTAGCCCAAAAGTGTTTGACTATCTGGATAGCCGCGAAGATTTAGTTTTTGAACAAGAACCTCTGCGCCAATTAGTAAAAGATGAACAGCTGATGATGTTCGAACATAATGGATTTTGGCAGCCAATGGATACCAGTCGCGAATTCCAATTATTAAATTCATTATACGAAAAAGGTGATGCACCTTGGGTAAGATAAATATGGATCATAATCTTGAGTTTTTTCGTGGGAAGCGCGTTCTTGTTACAGGGCACACTGGCTTTAAAGGAACATGGCTAACTTTTTTGCTTAAAGAGGTGGGTGCAGAAGTTATGGGGTATGCTCTATCACCAGAGACAGGCTCAAGCCATTTTAAATTATTAGGTATGCAGGAAAAAATGAACCATGTTGTGGGCGACGTTCGAGATTCCTCTAACCTGAATGCTGCAATGCAGTCGTTTCAGCCAGACATTGTCTTTCATTTAGCAGCACAAGCGTTGGTAAAAAAATCCTATGAAGACCCAGCCATTACTTTTGATACCAATGTAATGGGCTCTGTGAACCTGCTAGATGCTGTGAGACATTGCAGTACAGTGCGCTCTTTGGTTTATATTACCTCAGATAAATGCTACGAAAATCTTGAATGGGTTTGGGGTTATCGTGAAACTGATAAGTTGGGTGGGCATGATCCATACAGTGCGTCAAAAGCCGCTGCTGAAATTGCATTTTCTTCTTATGCGAGATCTTTTCTTGTTTCGAGGCCAACATTGGGAGCCGCAACTGCTCGTGCGGGCAACGTTATTGGTGGTGGTGATTGGGCTGAAGATCGTATCGTTCCCGACTGTATTCGTGCAATTGAAAAAGGTACTGCCATTAAACTGCGCAACCCTAATGCCACCCGCCCCTGGCAGCATGTGTTAGAACCGCTATCTGGTTATTTGAAATTAGCCGAAAAGTTATATGAGCAGCCTGAGAAATATTGTGGATCATGGAACTTTGGACCACCTACTTCTGAAGTCCGCAATGTACATGATGTGGCAACGTCAATTATTCAAACACTAGGGCGCGGGAGCATCGAAATTGTACACGCTCAAGATCACTACCATGAGGCACGCTTACTTCAACTCAATTGTGATAAGGCTCACCAAGAACTTGGTTGGAGCTCTCGCTGGGGTGTTGAAAAAACATTTTCGGCTACGGCCGAATGGTACAAAGCAGTTTTGGCAGGCGATAATGTAGAAGAAGTAACTCGAACTCAGCTAAGAGACTTTTTTCCGGAGTTGTTATGATTGAAGGAGTAAGACTTACGCAACTTAAGCAGATTTTTGATGAGCGTGGTAAGGTGATGCACATGTTACGAGAAGATTCGCTAGCATTTTCAGGATTTGGTGAGATCTATTTTTCTTGTACTTACCCTGGAGCAATTAAGGCATGGCATCTTCATAAGCAGATGACCCTAAATTATGCAGCTATTTATGGCGAAATTAAATGCGTACTTTTTGACGATCGTCCCAATAGCAAAACTCGCGGTTGCATTGAAGAATATAATCTATCTCCTGAGAATTATTACTTATTAACTGTTCCACCGCTGGTTTGGAACGGATGGAAAGGTCTTGGAGAGCATACTTCCATCGTTGCCAATTGCGCCTCAATACCACATGACCCTGCTGAAATTGAACGTAAACCAGTCTGCGACCCCAGTATTCCTTACGATTGGGATATTTAGAAAAATGAAGCAGAGTATTTTGGTTACAGGCGGTATGGGTTTTGTGGGTGGGCGTGTGGCGCAGTCATTGGCAGTATGTGACGATGTTGCTATCACGATAGGTAGCAGAAAATCGCAGGCAAACCCATACTGGCTGCCGAACGCACAGGTTGTGGCGATGGATTGGCACTCCCCAGAAAGTTTAACATTGGCTTGTGATGGTATCGACACTTTAGTGCATTTGGCGGGCATGAATGACTCTGACTGCTTGCGTGATCCGGTGGCGGCATTGGAGGCTAATGCAGTTAATACGGCACGGTTGATGCAAGCCGCCAAAGAAGCAGGCATAAAACGCGTTATCTATTTCTCAACAGCTCACGTTTATGGCCCTAGTTTAGTTGGCCAAATTGATGAGTCTACATTGCCCAAGGGCATCCATCCTTACGCTACTAGCCATCGTGCAGCAGAGGATGTAGTTTTGGCCGCCGCTAATGCAAATATGGACAGTATTGTATTAAGGCTATCCAACGGTTTTGGTGTGCCTGCCCACGCGGCGGTAAATGCATGGATGTTGTTGGTAAATGACCTATGCCGCCAAGCAGTAACTTTACGTAGTATGAGCTTGAGATCAACAGGCTTGCAGCGGCGAGACTTTATAACATTACATGATATATCTCAAGTGGTTGCGCACATGATTTTTTTACCAAACAACCAGGTTGGCGATGGGCTATTTAATGTAGGTTGTGGTAAATCATTGCGGGTGATTGATATGGTGGAGTTGATACAAATAAGATGTACAGAAGTGCTTGGATACACCCCTAAAATTATTCGCCCACAACCCATCGAGGGTGATGAAAGCCCGAGTTTGGATTACCGCATTAATAAATTATTGAGTACAGGCTTCACATTGAGTGGCAATTCACCATCTGAAATCGACGAGATTCTGCGGATGTGTAATAAATCTTTTATGGTAAAAGTTTAGGGTCATGACAACTTAAGCATGTATAAAAACCTGTTAAAGCATTGTGGTAATCCCACAATTAATAACCGAAATTAAAAGTAGGGGTTTAAGCAGCAGCCAATTTGAGTATTGCATTAATACCGTTTAGAACAATATTTGGGCATTAATTATTGTAAGTCTAAAGCCACTGAGTTGCGTGATTTTAAACCTATTCAGTGCTATAAAACAGGTAATGGTTCAGCTCGTCTTATCGAACGGTTCTGTTATATAGCTCAATATAGGCATTTTGCTGAGGAGTATCGCAGGTAAACCTAGTATTGATAGCGTTATACATTTAGACAGTTGGCGTGGGTATATTGGACTTATATCTTTTGGTCATATGACGCGTATTAGAGCAAACCATAGCAAGAGTGAATTTGCCAGAGGCAATCCTCATATTAACGGCATTGAATTATTCTGGGATTATACTAAAAATAGATCAGTAAAATTTAAAGGAATGAACAAAAGTATGTTTAATTTGCACCTAAAGGAATGTGAATTTAGATTCAAAAATTACAAGTAAAACAGTTACAAAATTTTTCTTGTAATTTTTAGAAAAGAAGAGAATAGGTTGTCATGACCCAAAAATTAAAAATGGGTACAATACCACTTATATTAGTTGTTATTCCATCATACAAGCACACTCATTTAATAGGACGAACCTTGCAGTCAATTGTAGACCAGAGTTATGAAAGTTGGGAAGAAATTGTGGTTGATAACCATTTCCCCGACCAGGCTGATCAAGTCGTGCAGTCATTTTCAGATCCAATAATTAAGCTGCTGAAAACACACAATAACGGCTTGATTGCGGCTTCGCGTAATATTGGTATAGGTGAAGCCAAAGGAGAATGGATTGCTTATGTTGATTCAGGCGATTGTTGGACTAGTAATAAGCTTCAAGAGTGTATGGATACTAAGCGAGACCTTGATCTCTTAGTTGGTCTGTGGGATTCCGAAATAGCCTCATTGGAGAGTGTAGTGGGTCATAAGGTTTGTTACACGGTAGCTGCAGATAGCTGCAATGCTTTCTTATGACTCCTAGGACATTAGGATCTATATTTATTTTTCTGTATGGGTTGCTGCTACCGGTACTGGCATTTGATTTTGTGGATAAATATTTCTGGGCATCGGTAGCAATGATTCTTTGCTGTATGGTTATTTCTATTTTGTTGCTTTTTAAAATTTGTGATTTTTTCAATATTTTAATATCATATATAGTATTTAAAATTTATTTAATAAGGCCGTATGTAGACGTATTTAGCGAAGAGCTTAGCGAGACTCAGTTACTTTATATCGAATCCAACAATCAGTTCTTCAACGCATCGGACGCAACGATTGTTTATTTTAGTATCCTATCGCTTCTAAGTGCCTGGCTGGCTGGTCTAATGATTTCGCTTTCGCGATATCCTCCTACGTCAGCCTCGGGGTTGTCGCGCGTTTTTCTTCGGTGTGACAGTTTCATTGCTAATGCAGGTTGGCGATTTTGGTTAGTTTGGTTGTTGCTTGTGTATTTAAATTATGTTCCGGGAGCTGAAAATTGGCAGGGTATTGCTGGAGGAGATTCTGCTACGATTTTTGCATATGGTCTTACTGACCCCGGAGCTATTGGTATCGTTTGCCTTTTTACATTCTTAAAGTATCAAGCGAGTGGTAATAATCGTACCTCGTGGTTGCTGATTGTCCCAGTTCTATATGAATTGCTCGTGAGTACAGCAGGAGGAAGTAGAGGTGGAGCATTTAACATTTTATTGTACACAACTCTTTATTTGGTGTTTTTAAATTACGACAAGAGAATCTATATAAGGATGAAAAGCTTCTGGATTGCTGCTGCTGGATTGCTATGTATTCCATTAGTAGTATTTTCTGGTTTGATAGCCCAAAGTATTAAGCCTTTACTAAGAACAATAGGCATGGACAATTCGCAGGTATTGGAAGCCGTTTTTCAGAACATAGATGTCTTTGATTCTGATAATGTGATCTTTCGTAATTTATATTTTGGCCTTACTGAAATATTGCATAGATTGAGTGCCCTTGAAGCGCAATTTTTTATATTAAACGATAATTTCATTAATTCGCCTTGGGATAACTTCAATCCACTAAACTCGTTTATGAGACTGGTGAATGATTTAGTACCGGGGAGTCTATTTCCTGACATGCTAACAATTAATCAAATTTTTCATTACATCTATTATGACGTATTAGTGACCTATAGTAGCTCCATGTGGGGAATTCAGGGTACTTTATATTTGTATTTTGGTTATTGGATCTCGCCAGTGATTGTTATATTGCTCGCTTTTTTTGTGTCTCGTTACTGGATCAGTATAAATTATGCCCTCAATAAATCTCCTTCCTATTTAGTTTTTATGATGTTGCTGGCCCTCGGGATACTTGAAAATGGAACTTTTGAGCGAGTTATTCCTGTGAATGTGATTAGGACTTTGGCAAGTTTCTTTATCATGACCTTCCTAGTTAGGTTGCTGCATACCTTAGTCCCTAATAAGAAAACCTGATTACCGATCACTTTCAGCGCTGATATGCTGGCTATCCATTCAGTATAAAGTAGAGGCCTTTGTCATGGCTCTGAATACATAAGGTTTGCTGCGACCTGGGCTATAAGGCAAGGTATTGAAACCGGGTAATCCTCAACGGAACACGTACGTGGTGCGCTACGACAGAACTGCAAGGTATAACTGGTTGAATCATTACTTGCTTGGTAGCGTTGAAGGCGTTCAAAATCGTGCAATTCAATAGCTTTGGATCTACAATAATGAACATCCAAATATGACGTTAAACGGCATCACACCGATGATGAAATTGGCAACTGCCTAAATCCCCTACTTTAACCTAGGTTATTAATTGGGGGATTACCTTATAATATAATATAATATAATACCAATGGCATTAGGATTAGAAATTAAAGATTATGAATGATAAATATGATTCTTTTACAAAAGAGGAAAGCTTTAGAAAAAACGGGTTTATTATAATACCTGGAGTCCTTCATAATAGAGATGTAGATAGTACAAGGGATGTTCTAAATAATATAATACGCACTATGCCAAAGGAGAAGGGAATGCTAGTTCACTCTGATATATTTGGCAATAATAATCTACTGGCCTTTCTTATCAAAGCTCAGTGCAACAATAAAATAGTAAGCATTCTAAGTCAAATTTTTGAAAATGAATTTTATTATATAAATGATATACAAATTCAGTGTAACATGTTCGGCCTAAGATCTGGATGGCATACAGATTCAGGCTCAGAGGTAAATTTGCAGTGTGGCGATTATTTGCATTCTCCTGATTATTCTTTTGGAAAAGTAGGTGTATTTTTACAGGATAATACGATAAGTTTCGGTGGGGGAATAGATGTTATTCCTAAATCGCATAAAACATATAAATACTTTAAAGGTAGAAAATTGTTGCAGTATTTTTATGCCAGATTAGCAGGAAAAATTCTATCCTACACAAATGGAATAAATAGACTAACTGTTCCAGTTAAGGCTGGGGACGCTGTCTTTTTTGATAGTAGAACTATACATAGAAGTTCCGTGCCGCACGCTGTAGAACCAGAAATGAATGAGCTTGAGACAGGGGGACAGCGTGTTTCTTCATTAAAAATAAAACCTGAGAATACTAAATACGTACTTTATTGGGACGTAGGAAGCAAGGAGAACTCGGTACAGTTTTTAAGAAACAGCTGCAAAAGGGCTATGATGGAGGAGGTAGTGTCTGTAGATAATACCAAGCCAATATTTTACACAGATTATTTGCAATATACATTTCCAGATGACTATCCATCTAAATATATAGAAAATGTAAACAAATTCCCTCAAATGAGCATTAGATCTCTAGATAAAATTAGGTCCAAATTATTTAAATCATTATTTTGAGAAGTATAATAGTACGTCTTTAGTAGTTTCTTGTCATTCCGTATTTCAATAGCGTTGAATCTACAATAATGAATAGCCAAATATGACGTTAAACGGCATCACACCGATGATGAAATTGGCAACTGCCTAAATCCTCTACTTTAAATTAGGTTATTAATGGAGGATTACCAAGTAGTCGTTTTTTTAAAATTTAGGATTCTAATTCATGGTAGTCAAAGATAATCCGTTAGTCAGTATAACTGTGAACTGTTTTAATGGTGAAGCATTCTTGCGTGCCGCTCTGGATAGTATAATCTCTCAATCTTATGAAAATTGGGAAGTAATTTTCTGGGATAACCAGTCTACAGATCAAAGTGCTAATATATTTCTTAGTTATGATGAAGATCGATTCCGGTATTTCTATGCACCATCCCACACTGTTCAATATGAGGCGCGAAATTGTGCTGTAGACCAGGCTGGGGGAGATTTTATAGCTTTTCTGGATGTAGACGATTTGTGGTCACCTGAAAAATTGGCTATGCAAATTCCGCTATTTCAGGATGTAGAAGTTGGTCTTATATATTGTAAGTGTTGGGCGCTTAATGAGAGCTCCAATGTCTCGCATAAAATGCATAAAGATGACCTTCCTACTGGATGGGTGTTAAGTCAATTAGTAAAGCAGTATTTTTTGGTTCTATCGTCGCTCGTGGTAAGGAAGTCAGCCTTTTACTCTATGGAAGGTGGCTTTGACTCAGAGTTAAACATTGTAGGCGATATGGACTTTTTTATCCGATTGGCGATTAACTGGAAACTGGATTGTGCCAAAGAGGAGTTGGTGGTCTATAGATTGCATGGCGATAATTTAGGCCAGAACCAAAGAGATACTCATGCCAGAGAGTACATTAAAGTAGTGAAAAAATTCAGAGAGAATGAATTTATCAATCAGTTAGCAGAATTAGATGATTTGGAAAATGAACTTATATATGTTAATGGGCAGCGATACATAATTAAAAGAAATATTAAAATGGCCCTTATTAGTATCCACAGACTTCCTTGGGGAAAGTTTAAATTTAAATTAATCATTCTACTTGTGGTTCCGCGTGCCTTACTTGGCTGGCTGAGAAGAAAAGCTGGACACTATTTTTCTCCTGCGTTAGAAAAATAAACGCTTTTATCCAAAAGTGATCGGTCCTCCAGTACAGAAGTTCAGGCGGGTGTGTAAGTAACAATTGATTGTTTGAAATTGGGGTATTATGACGACTAACGACTCGATATACGATTGGATCATAGTGGGGGGAGGTATTTCAGGGATTTCGATTGCTGAAATACTTTGTAGGGAAGGTAAATCAGTTTTACTTTTGGAAAAAAACGAATCCCTAGCTTCAGAAACTAGCAAAGTTTTTCATGAATGGGTGCATTCCGGTGCGCTGTATACATTGCTGCCTGATAAGTTGTTAACTCTTAGATATCTGTTAGGTGCGACTGACGATCTGATCGAGTACTACTCTAGTTTCCCAGGAATGAATCTAATTCCTTCGGAATCAGGAATAAAGGTCAGTGGGCCGGGGTGGTTTAATGATGACAGGATTGAGTTCTTGTACAAAATTCATAAGTTAAATCCAATATGGCTATCGTTAGTTTCAAGATCAGCCGAGCTGATAAGTATGGTGGCGAGGCACGATTGGCTCAGAAAAAGGGCCGGGTCTGAGTACGGAGGTTCAGGAATTAAGTTGCAGCGTCAATTTAGTAATACGGTGGCTCAGCTTCGCAGTCACGATGATTTTTTTTCAGTGATAAGTCCAGATTTTACTATGAATTCAAGAATTCTGATGTCAGAGTTGCTGTCGTCAGCGGTTAATAATGGTTTGGAGGTGTTGACTGGTGCAGAAGTAGAAGCGATAGACGATAACAATGGTGTTGTTCACGTAAATGTCCTGGATGATACATATAGAACCAAAAATGTGGTCGTCTGTAGTCCTACTGCAACTGCTGAGTTAGTGGGCTTGCCAATTAAGACTGCTTATGCACCGATGGTTACTGTTGAAAATATCCCCGATACTGCAAATAGTTTTGTTGAGTTGGACTACTGGCCACGCAAATGTATAAATCTACTGAAAAAAGGAAATGGTATAGGTTTAGCCGGCGGCATTACTCTTGATGACCAAAAAGATGTAAAACCCTATCTGGAATATGTAATTGCACAGCATAAAATAAGAAACCCTTCTTTGAAAGTTGTTGATACCTATGTTGGGCTTAAACAGGAGCTAGTACAAAAAGGTGAGAATAGGAACTACCTTTATCATATCAACCAAACTAACTCAAATGTATGGACAGTGGTGTTAGGTAAGTTCACGCTGGCCTTTAGTATGGCGCCAGAGTTTTATCGGAGGGTTTACCATAAAAATCCCAACAAGATTACGAAGACTGAAATATCGTCTAAAATAAACCCACTTCTTTCTGCGACAGCGTGGCAAGAAATAATTAATAAAAAAGGAGATAAATCTTGGGAATGATAAAGCTACCGAATGATTCTATTGAATTGTTCGAAAAAAACTATAAGGAAATTTTCTCATCGGGTGAATTGGCTGAAGGTAAGTGGGGTAATGCTGTAGCTGATTGGGCTTGTGAATACACGGGTGCAGGGCATGCGTTGGCAGTAAACTCAAACGGCACCGGACTCTTTGCTCTGCTGCGAATTCTTAAACAGTACCGTTCAAAGAAAAAAATATTCTTGCAAAGTAATACGATGTATGGCGTGCGTACAATAGCAATTTCTTCTGGGCTTGAACTATGTGGTTATGTGGACTGTAGCTTAGATTATTTGATGCCGACATTTGATCAAGTGAAAGATTATGTTGATCGGTTTGATAAACCGGAAGAATATGTTTTCTTGTTAACTCATATTGGTGGTTGGGTGAATCCTGACATAGAGAGAATTGCTACTCTATGTAAAGAAAGAGGAATTTCCCTTATTGAAGATTGTGCGCATAGCCTAGGGTCTCTTTTAAAAGGTAAACATACTGGCCTATTTGGTGATGCGGGCGTCTACTCTCTATACGCTACAAAGGCGATTCCTGTGGGGGAAGGTGGAATCGTCGTGACAAACGATGATGATCTTTATGAAAAGACTAAAAAATTCGCGATATATGATCGATTTGATCAAGAGTTAGACGTGGGGCTTAATATACGCATGTCAGAAATTAATGCGCTTTTGTCCTACTCTGTGCTTCAAAAAATTGATGAAATTATGGAAGATAAGTATTTGACTGCAAGCAGGCTAATCGCTGCATGTGAGAAATCAGGTATTGAATATATAGATCCTACGAGTAATGATCAGCATTCTAATCTGTACAAATTTATCTTATTGTCGCGTTCAAAAGATCCTGTACCGTATTTTGATAAAATCACAAAGAGGACATCACCTGTTTATGATTATGCTTTGGGTAAAGATGTTTTTGGCGTCAGTACTAGGCATATTTGCTTGCCTATCTGGTACGGGCAATCATCGGTTGTTACAGATGAGATAGTTAAAGAACTTTCCGAGATTAATGGTTGAGTCACGAATGAATTCTAAAAAACCCCGCCGACCCGTAAAGGTTCTTTTTTTTCACATTATGAAAGAAAATTTTAGTGGAGCTCAGCAGAATATCTTTCGGCTTCTTATCAATCTTGACACAAATTCGATAGATCCTATCCTAATTGGGCAAATGGATTCCGAGTTAACAGTACTGTGTAGGGAAAATGATATTACTGTCGATATTGTGCCATTCCCTCCCGGACTTGAGGTCTATGATGGAGGGTTATTGAAGTTTAAAATTAAAACGTTATATAAATTTTTCACAGCAATATTTATGTATAACAAGGCATTGTGCAACCATTTTGAACATCACAAGCCAGACGTCGTATGGGCCGATAATATTAGGACATTCTTTACCGTGTTTGCTGCATGTAAACTTAAAGGGGTTAAAATAATTTGGAATATATGGTCTGAACCTCAAGGTAAAGTTGCATGGCTTCTTCACAGGTTAGGTCTTTTTTTAGCAGACAAAGTTAACTTGGAATACTCCAATCAAGGCTTAAAAGTATTTGGCGCTCTGGCTCAAAGAAAATTATTCAGTGACAAAATTATCCCTCTTTATACAGGCGTTTCTGATTTTGCGGCACTACAAGGCACGGATATTCGGAAAGAGTTGTCTCTGGCGTCTGACTCTCTGCTTGTGCTTATGGCTTCAAATGTTGTTGCAGGTAAAGGGCAATTAGATCTAATTATGTGTATGGAGAATATAAGAAGAGAATTCTCGGACGTGCACCTATTAATAGCTGGTTCTTCCGTTGAGAGTAATCCAGCATCCGTGGAGTATTTCGAGAACCTCAAAGAATACGTTTCCAATCATCATTTAGAAGACTCAATTCATTTCCTGGGTTGGCGATCAGATATTAGTGACTTATATCAGCAAGGAGATATCTATGTGTCCACATCCTATAGTGAATCACTTCCAGATGCCGTGAGGTCAGCTATGCAGGCTTGTTTACCTGTCATCGTAACAAATGTAGGGGGTAGTAATGAGCTGGTTGAAGAAGGCCAGAATGGATTTCTATTTGAGCCAGGAGATGTAAATTGCCTGATCGATCGAATGAGATCTTTGTTGCAAAATCCAGAATTGCGGGATGAGATGGGCCAGAAAAATGTGTCTATTATAGACGCTAAATTTTCGACGCAAGTTTACGCAAGAGAGTTCGAAGATATGGTGACTCAATTAAGTGAGTAATCCAAAATGGTAATTAAGACCAGCGATAATAAAATACAGCAAGAGATTGTGGCCGAAATTGGGACTATGTTCTGTGCATCAGATTTGAAAGTTGTTGATTTTGGTCCTCTAGAGATAAATTGTTTTTCGATATGTTTTTGGGTTGATCTCGATGGCCCCGATGGAGAGTATTTCATTTATGTCAAAGTCCCGAAAATAATATTTTATGACCAAACTAAAGAAGACCTTGGCGAGATCTCGGAAGATGATAGGGTTCTGGCTGTTAATGAAGTTAATAGTCTAGACTACCTTCGGGATTTTTGGGATGTCTCGTTTGGTGTGCGGTTTGTTGAAAATCTAGGATATATTAAAAAATATAATGCAATAGTCACAAAGCGTATTAAAGCGGATTTTCTCTTTAAAAAGCTTCGTTCACATGATCAGTTCGGTAGATCGAGAGGTGATGGAGTTGATTTGATCAAAAATTCTTTGTTTAATTTTGGAGCTTCGTTACGTTCTTTTCATAGTATAAATTCAGCCGCTACTAAGTTTTCTGCTGATGATTATGGGTTAAAGTTCGAAAAATATCTAGATGTGTTGGAGCAATATGGGGTCCGTTCAAGTAGTCTCACTTCTGTCAAAAAATATTTAGCCGAGTACAAGGGATATAGTTGTGGGAGTTATTCGGTTAATAATTTTAAAGGGATAGATATTAGGCAGATTTTCATCGAGAGTGGTGAACTGCATATAATTGATCCTGGGAAGATATTGACTGGTTTCGCTGAAGTGGATATAGCAAGGTTCGTTGTTACCTGTCGAATACTTTATTGGGGGACCCCCTCAATCATTCGAAGAGCTTGTCCGTCTGTGAGATATGAAAAAGCCTTTTTAGATGGATATTATGGTTCAGGTGATTGCCCTAAAATAATGATCAAATTATTAATTGTTAAAGAAATTTTAAAACATTGGAAGATGGCACATATTAGTTTGAGTAAGCGGAATTGGAATGCCTACGTAAAATATTTTTTGAAAAAAATCTATATAGATTCCTTTTACTATAAACTAATCACTGATGAATTATCTAGATTACATTGAACTATGAGTTATGTACTATGAGTTATGAAATAAATACAAAAAATGCCTATAGGAACACGAAAAAGGCAAAAGAATATCAAGATCAATATATTCAAGGTGCTAAGTGGGCCCGTTTCACCATGTGGCGGCAAAAGGGAATTATTCAAAATTTGGTGGGTCATTGCCAAATAAATGAAGGTGATGCTGTACTCGATATTCCCTGTGGCACAGGTTATATTGGTAGTATTCTAAGTGCATGCAAAGGAGATATATTTGCCTCTGACATATCTTCGGAAATGATGGATTTAGGTTTTTCCGAGTATGGTCAGGGTAATTTGGCCGGTTTTGTTCAGTCAGACATTACTGAAATTCCATTTCGTGATGGAGCTTTTAGGAGTGTTATAGTCTTAGCTCTGATGCACAGACTTCCCAAAGAGATACGAGCTCGAGTCTTGTCTGAAACTTATAGGGTTTCAAATAAATATGTAATTATGTCGTATAGTGTAGAGAGTTTTAGTCAGAAGATAAAGCAGTGGTTACTGCTGAAAATAAAGGGTTCTCATATTCCTGCGCCCGCTTCAATCTCTCTAGATATAATGCGTGAGGAATTGGCCGTCGCTGGGTTTAAAGTTGTAAAAATGAAACACATTGTGTTTTTCTTGTCTGCTAAGGTAGTCTTTTTGTTAAAAAAAGAAAACTCATGATGACTGAAAATAAAAGACAAATCATAAAAAATACAAGCGCCCTAAAACTTGCGATCATCATTCCGAATGATTTTTCTATTGTCTGGTTTTGTGAGGTTCTTGTTAAAGAATTGATGAAGAATAATGAAGTTACTGTTATCTGCGATATTCATGATGGTTACGAGCACGGCCATTATTTAGACATTATTAAAAAATGGGGTGTTAAGCATAAATATGTCTCTTTTTACAGATTCTTCAATCCAATTAAGGACTTTAAATATATCCTCTCGCTTTATAAATGTTTAAGGGAAGATCATTTTGATATGGTCATGAATATATCAACTAAGCCAAATTTTTATGGCTCGATTGCTGCAAAACTAGCTAGAGTTGATAGGATTGTGTGCTCTGTCTGGGGGTTAGGCTTGGCTTTTTCTGAAAATAAGAGCATTAAAACTAGATTTTTTAAATTCTTTGCAAAACAGCTTTACAGATTCGCTTTTAAAGTAAGTGATAAAGTTTGGTTCACCAATAAAGTTGATCATGAATACTTTGTGTCAAGATCAATTATCAAAAAATCTAAAACCTTCTTAACAAAGAATTATGTTAACGTCAGGAATTACTCGGCTGCATCTGTTTCTCGTGAAGTATCTGCCCAACTAAGGTTTGAACTTGGGTACTTAGAAACGGATAAAGTGGTCATAATGCTGTCCAGATTAAGTTGGGCTAAAGGAGTTAGGCAGTTCTGTGAAGCTTCGGAACTCCTTAGGGCGAAATATCCTGAAGTCAAGTTTTTACTGGTCGGCCAAGAGGATCTGGGAAGTCCGGATAGCGTTCCATCAGCGTATATAGCGAGCTATCAGAAGCAAGATAACTTTAGCTGGATAGGCTTTAGGCGCGATGTAAAAGAGCTGTACTCAATCTGTGACCTAGCAGTTTATCCATCATATTATAGGGAGGGTGGTTACCCGAGGGGTTTGACGGAGCCAATGGCGATGGGCAAACCTGTGATAACAACTGATAGCGTGCATTGTTCAGGAGCAGTCGAGGATGGAGTCACAGGGATTTTGGTGCCTATTAAAGACTCACGTGCGCTAAGTTCGGCTATTGAGAAAATTATCACTGATGAAAGTCTAGCGGCTGATTTTGGTAGGAAGTCTAGACTGAAGGCTGAGGCAGAGTTGAGTGAAGATGTGATTATAAAAGACCTAGTACGTAATATTATTTAACTCTTTTTGAAGGTAATGTAGTCTGTCCTAATTTTGATATTTTGGCGGATGAGGCAGATTTTTTCAATGATGGAATGAAAGATTAATTAGGAAAATAATTTATGTTGAATGTAAAAATGTTAAATATGCTGGTATGCCCTCTGTGTAAGGGTCCACTAGTATATGAAAGTAATGAGAAAGAATTGATTTGTAATGTTGATCAGTTAGCGTTTCCATTTCAAGGGGAGGTCCCAGTAATGCTGAAAGATGAAGCTCGTTTTGTTGGTCTGATTACACTATAAACGTCAGTTGTAATTTTAAACTTCATTAGAGATCTCTAAATTCAAGTTCACAATGTAGCATTGTCTGGAGGCTAAGAGCTTTAGCCGAAATGGAAGAGGTTGGTTTGACCAAAATTAAGGAAGTTAAAAAAATAATAATGCCCCAAAATATGTCAAATACCAAATTTTAACTCGATTTGTGGTCTTCTATGAATTTTTCATGAAAGAGATTGCTGTAAAGGGCACGATAGTTGAGTGTGGGATCAACCTAAATAGGACGTTTTTATTTGAGAGTTTTCAAAATGCACTGGCGGCATATCGCCAGAGCTAAAATGATACCTTTCCCGGATTTAATGCCGCATAGGCGCGGTCATGCCTTCTTTCATATGCTCAGGCACAGGCAAAGCCACTAAAGATCCAATCAAGCTAGACGGCGCTCAGAAATGTCGTTGTCCTAGCCCCTGATAACATGGCTCTTGGGTAAAAACATAGGTATTAGCTAAAAAAATGATGCAATAGTAATTGTATAGTTTAGTACCGCATTGTGAATTCTTGGCGAAATTTATTTCGCATACATAAAGTAAATAATTGGCTAAATAGCTGCAGGAGAGTGGAAGTGGAAGAAAGAAAATTAAAGGAAATTGAACATTCAAGAAAGAGACGTGAAGTATTGCAAGGCTTTGAGAGAATTGCCGATACTCATGTTTCTGATCAGGTAGAAAACTTGGAGGAATTAGTTAAAGACAAGGCTAAATTTGATTATTATTTTGCAAATATGAAATACTATGCTGTTACAGGGCTAAGTGAAGCTTATAAACATGCATGGCTAGATAAGGAATGTTCTGCAGGTAAAAAAATTATTGATTTTGCATGTGGCAATGGAGAAAATGGAATTTACGCTGCAACAAATGGGGCTGAATGTATTGGCATCGACATATCTCCAGAAGGGGTTACGAACTCAAATAATAATGCAGTGAAATTCAAAGTAAATGATCACTGCAAGTTTGTTGAGATGGATGGTGAAAACATGACATTCGATGATAATACGTTTGATTTAGGGGTGGAGTACGGTGCTTTACACCATGTTGAATTGGATTCAGCTTTAGCTGAATTGGCAAGAGTGCTGAAGCCTAATGGTAAAATGATGTGTGTTGAAGCTATGAGACACAACCCAATTATTCATTGGTACAGAAATCGGACCCCTCATTTGAGGACCGAGTGGGAGGTTGAGCATATCCTGGGTGTTGAGAGCTTTGATATCATGAGTAAATATTTTGAAGATATTAATGTTAAATATTTTCATTTGACATCACTAATTTTAGTTCCATTCAGGAAAACTTTCATTTTTCCTTTATTTCTTCCTGTATTTAATTTTATAGATAAAATGCTGCTGTCAAATAAAATGATAGGAAAATATGGCTGGATTATGGCGGTAGAACTGTCAAATCCAAAGAAATAGGTATTTCACATTGATGAAAAGATCGTTTGATTTATTTGTTTCAGCTGTTTTTGTAACCCTCTTGCTCCCGGTGCTAATTGTAGTAGCATTGTTAATTAAATTCACATCACCTGGTAAAGTTATTTATCGAGGAGTAAGAGCTGGAAAAGATACGGTTAATTTTGAAATCTATAAATTTAGAACAATGGTTGAGAATGCAGAAAATCTTGGTGGGTATTCAACATCAATAAATGATGCCAGATTGACTAAAATGGGTCGCTTTTTAAGAGCTTATAAAATTGATGAGCTACCTCAATTTTATAATGTAATTAAAGGGAATATGTCTTTGGTTGGTCCGCGCCCACAAGTTCTTTATTATACAAATAAATACGAGGGGGAGATGAAATTAATACTGTCTGTTAGGCCGGGGATAACTGATTTTTCCTCTTTGTATTTTTCAGATATGGATAAAACTTTAGGTCATGGGAGTGTCGATGAAAAGTATGAAGCTGAGATTGAGCCTGTGAAAAATTTATTAAGATTAAAATATGTTAATGAACAAAGCTTTTTTCTAGATATGCGAATCTTAATAGAGACCGCGTTCAGTCTAATAGGTATAAAAAATGTAACAGGGTTGAATGTTAAGCCGTGAAAAAGTTAAGTCGAATATGCTTTGGGTCTGAACCCTTGGGTGGCGCTGATTGGGGAGATGTAGACATCGGTGACATAAAAAAAGCAATACATACGGCCCTTGATTTGGGTGTTAACTTTTTTGATACTGCAGGAGTATATGGCCTTGGGCTGTCGGAAGAGAGGCTGTCTAAGATGTTGGGTACCCATAGACATAATGTAGTTATTGCAACAAAAGGCGGCCTGTCATGGAATTTGAACAATGTTGGCAGAGCTTCTATACGTAAAGACAGCTCCTCATCGGCTATCAGAAAAGATGTCGAGAGTAGTCTTAGACGTCTTCGTTTAGAGTGCTTGCCAATTTTTTATATACACTGGCCAGATCAGAATGTTCCTCTTTCTGAGACGTTTGGGGAGTTGGATAGAATGCGTGACGAAGGCAAGATTGAGTCTGTTGGGTGTTCTAACTTTTCTGTGAGTCAAATGAAAGTAGCTCTCAGCTTTTCAAAAATAAAATACACACAACTGCCTGTTAATATATTAAACGGAGCTTTAGATGCGAGTCTCGTTGACCTTTGTATTAAAAATGAGATAGGGATTGTTGCTTACAATGTGTTAGCGAATGGACTCCTTTCTGGAAAATATCATAAAGATTCAACATTTCCAAAAAATGATAGGCGTTCTCACCTACCTTTGTTTAGAGGAAAGATGTATCACGAAGCATTAGAGTCTGTTGAATCACTAAAACTAAGGGCATCGTCCTGCAATATGAGCACATCACAATATTCAATAAATTGGGCTTTATCTCAACCAAGTGTGTTATCTGCCATTGTTGGTATTAAAACTCCAAAGCAAATGTTAGATAATTGGTCTGCAATCATCTAACATTCCCTACTTCTCTTTATAAATAAAAAATAATATGAAAAACGATCTAAACAAACTATCGAACCCAGAAGAGTTTCAGTCACCGATTGATATAGAAGGCTTTGATGTTGAAGTTTTGATGCGCATGCTAGAGTCTATGGTGCTCATCCGCAAGACTGAACAGCGATTAGCATTAGAAAGGATGAATGGTTTAATTGGTGGCCCAGTGCACCTTGGGGCCGGGCAAGAGGCAATTGCTGTTGGTATATCGCAACATTTGCAATCTACTGATCGTGTGTTTGGCGCGCACCGATCTCATTCCCATTTGTTGGCACTGAATCCCGATTTTTATCGATTATTTGCCGAAGTGCTAGGTAAATCAACTGGCTTTTCAAAAGGGATGGGTGGATCTATGCATCTAGTTGATCAGGCTAGTGGATTTTACGGATCAGTGCCAATTGTTGCTGGCACAGTCGCATTGGCTGTTGGAGCTGCAATGGCAGCTAAAATGCAAAAAACTAATGATATTGGTGTGGCTTATATTGGTGATGGTGCAGTTGAGGAAGGCGTAGTGCATGAATCTTTTAATTTGGCGAAAATACAGAATGCTCCCATGTTATTTGTTATCGAAAATAATTTGTTTGCCAGTCATATGCATATTTCATTAAGGCAGCCTAGTCCTATGATCTCACGTTTTGCAGAAGCCAATGGGATCCCTTTTGAATTAGTAGATGGAAACGATGTGGTTGCGGTATTTGATGCTGCTAAGAGAGCGATTTGTGATATCAGATCTGGTAAGGGCCCAAGATTATTGGAGTTGGTAAGTTATCGGTTTTATGGGCATGTTGATTGGCGTGACGATGTAGATGTAGGTGTAGAGAGGTCGCTTGATGACATTGAAAATTGGAAAGCCAGAGATCCTATTTTAAGGTTATCAAAATCAATGTTAGATTGTGGTTTTTTGAGTGAATGTCAAGAAAGTGCATTTGATCAAAAACTTGATAAGGACATTGATAAGGCTTGGAATAGGGCGATGAACGACCCTTATCCATCGGATGAAGCCACTTTAAAGTATGTATATTCTGAAGAGAACTAGACGATAATGGAAAAACGTAATTACGGCACCGCAATACTCTCAGCATTCGACTACCTACTTGAAAATTATCCTGAGGTATTTGTCATTGGTCAGGGTTTATGGAGTCCTTGGTATGTAGGTAATACTATGACAGATTTAGAAAAAAAATTCGGTGTAGACCGAGTGATTGATACACCTGTGTCTGAGTCTGCATGCACAGGTGCTGCAGTCGGAGCGTCACTAGCTGGAATGAGGCCAATTGTGGTTCATCCTCGAATGGATTTTATGTTGTATGCAATGGATGCAATAGTCAATCAAGCGTCTAAATGGTCTCACATGCTAGGTGGCCAGGCTCACCCTGGCGTAACAATTAGAAGTATTATTAATCGTGGAGGGGAGCAAGGTGCACAACATTCGCAAGCTTTACATGCTTGGTTTGCACATGTTCCTGGGCTACGAGTTGTTATGCCATCAACTGTAGCCGATGCACGAGATCTTTTGATTGCTTCTGTTTTATGTAAGGATCCTGTCATGTATATTGATGATAGGTGGTTATATGATCAAGAGGATGATTTACCAGATGCTATAGAGCTTGATTTAGCCACCCAGAGACCAGTTGTTAGTATTATTGGTAGCGATATTACAATTGTTGGATCAGGACATGCATCATTGTTAGCAAGACAAGCTGCTGAGCAACTTGAAGGCAAAGGTATTTCAGTAGAGGTTATAGATGTGAGAATATTGAATCCATTTTATGCTGAGGAAATTATTAAGTCTGTGAAGAAAACAAAGAATTTATTGGTGATTGATTCTGGTTGGACGTCGGGAGGTTTTTCAGCTGAAATTATTGCTAAAGTAGTTGAGCAGTTACCTGTAAATTGTTTGAATAATCCGCCAGCTAGAGTTGCTTTGCCTGATGCTCCTGCACCAACATCACGCTTTCTCGAGAGAGATTACTATATATCACCTAATGACATTGTAGAAAAAGTTATTAATTTAATTAAATGATAAGGCCCATCGTACAGAAGATGATACTCCTTTTTTTTAACGGAACCCTTGCGTTACCGCGCTCAGTAAAACGCAGTATTCTCATTGCTGCGGATTCCCTATTTCTCATAGGCGCCCTTTGGCTGTCGTTTTCACTACGCTTAGATAATTGGTACTGGCCCCGTGAAGGCCTGAGTAACCCGATAGTATTGTTGGTGTTGTTTGCTCCAGTGCTTGCTGTGCCTGTGTTTGCTTACTTTGGACTTTATAGAGCTATTATTCGGTACTTAGGCATGAGGGCTGTATGGTCTATTGTGAAGGCTGTTATGGTTTACACAGTGCTGTGGGGGTTGGCTGCTTTTTTAAGTGGTGTGCAGGGGGTTCCACGGTCCGTTGTGCCAATTAATGCTATGGTGACAGTGCTGGCTGTTGGTGGTTCTCGTATGTTTGCGCGGTGGTTGCTGCGGAAGATTGAAGATTTGGTTCATGTAGTTCATTCGGGCGATGGTGTAGGCGTGTCTCACCAAACGCGGGTAGTGATTTTTGGCGCTGGGGCTGCAGGTCGGCAACTGGCGGTTGGTTTGGAGCAAGGCCGTGAATGTATTTTACTGGCTTTTGTTGATGATAGCATTGAGCTACACGGACGAGACTTGATGGGTGTGCCCATTATATCTCAAGCAAAATTACAGGATTTTGTGGTTAGCCATCAGGTGGATGACATATTACTCGCAATGCCATCCATTACCCGCAAACAACGTAGTGTAATTATCGAACACCTTCGACCCTTGAATATACGTATTCGTACTTTACCCGGATTGATTGCTATGGCCCAAGGAAAAGCTGACTATGCAGATCTACATGATTTGGATATCAACGATTTGTTAGCGCGGGAACCGGCAGAACCAGATGAAGTAATGCTACAAGAACAAGTCACTGGTAAAACCGTTATGGTTACTGGCGCAGGTGGCAGTATTGGTAGCGAGCTTTGTAGGCAAATATTGCAGCGTAAACCAAAGGATTTGTTATTATTTGAGATAAGCGAATTTGCGCTCTATACCTTGCACAACGAATTGTTAGATACTCTTCATTACCTCACTAATGAGAAGAGTAATCGCGGTACTGTTGGGCTAGTGCCAACTATAATCCCGTTGCTGGGTTCAGTGGCAGATGAAAACCGCGTAAGTGACATTATCCTTACTTGGAAACCCAATATTATTTACCATGCGGCTGCGGTAAAACATGTGCCTATTGTTGAACACAATATAGCCGAATGTATAAAGAACAATGTGTTAGGTACATTGGTGATGGCTAAGGTGGCTATAGAGCGGCAGGTAGAGCGCTTTATACTGGTTAGTACTGATAAGGCGGTTAATCCTACTAATGCCATGGGTGCTAGTAAGCGTTGCTGTGAGCTGATTTTACAAGCCTTAGCTGAGGAACAAACTATTTCATTCGAACCCATGTGGGATGGAAAGGCTTCTGCACAAGTTGCCAGTACTACCCAATTGGCCATGGTTCGTTTTGGCAATGTATTAGGTTCTTCTGGTTCTGTGGTGCCTTACTTCAGGCAACAAATTGCCCAAGGCGGCCCAATTACCTTAACTCATAAAGATATTATTCGTTATTTCATGACCATTCCCGAAGCTGCTCAGTTGGTGATGCAAACCGGTGCGATGGCAGGCGGCCCTAGTAAAGGTATTGGTGGTAGGGTTAGTGGTGAAGCCGAAGTGTACGTGCTCGATATGGGCGACCCGGTTAAAATAATTGACCTGGCACGTAGGATGGTCGAGCTTTCTGGTTTTAAAGTGAAAGATGAAAATTCACCAGAAGGGGACATTGCTATTGAAGTGGTTGGCTTACGCCCAGGTGAAAAGCTCTATGAAGAGTTGCTGATAGGCAATAACCCTCAAGCCACTCAACATCCGCGGATTATGAAAGCGAATGAAATATTTTTACCATGGAGTGAATTACAACCCATGATCACTACGTTACGAATTGCAGCGGTGAATGGTGATGTGATGATGATACGCAGTATGTTACAACTACTGGTGCCTGAATATGAACCTGATGAAAAAGTGGTGGATTGGGTGTATAGGGAGCAAATCTCTCAGGCTGGAAAGCCGGAGCGTTGAAAGTAGTCGTACATTCTTATTTTGACGTCTTCACCTATAAAGCCCTGAAAATATCGGATACAGTATCAGCTGGTTACCGCAGCATCATATTTAACACATCATAAGGAGTATGGCGTTTTCAGTATTTTTCTTGGGTGAGCGTTCGATTTAAGGTGGTAGCGGTCAAGTTGATGTTGTCCCATACAGTCTGTTACTCAGTAGGTCCAGCTCCTTAAATATTTCATCGCTGTCGCATCGCTCTGCCAGCCACCCCTTAACATGATTTTCTCCAGTGGTTCACCTTGCTCTAATAGATCCAGTGCAGCACCCA
>Ga0075446_10000009_pt1 | contig 57782 bp, 53 predicted proteins | sample CoawatmetaG05DNA_FD_71590 | JGI IMG/M metagenome (GOLD analysis project Ga0075446, IMG submission 71590) | Marine microbial communities from the West Antarctic Peninsula - Coastal water metaG058-DNA | ecosystem: Environmental > Aquatic > Marine > Coastal | place: Atlantic Ocean: West Antarctic... | reverse complement strand
TGGTTTTGTTTATTTATCTTGCCGATTACATTCCCCTCACCAGTAATCTTTGGCTTTGGGTGTTCGCGCTTCAAAGTGCTCTGTACGGCTTGATTTTCATGAGCATAGGAAAGCCTAAATAAGCGCTGATAGCGGCGGAACTGGTTCACAGAACGCTAACTTAAACTTGCAATTCTATTCACTTATGCTATCTTGTTCACCAAATGAACAGGCTTGGAGTCTTCTAGTTTGCTCGTTTTTGTTTTTTTCTTAAGGATCTGTCCTTACAGTGTCCTGCGGTAGCCTGCCTGAACGAATAAATTACTCGTTACACCTTTATTATGACCAACCAAGAGCTCGAATATCGCGCGCTCAAAATACTTGAGCAGCAACCCGATCTCACTCAGCGACAGCTGGCTGAGGAGTTAGGCGTTAGCTTGGGTAAGACCCATTACTTGGTGAAGTCTCTTATTGATGTGGGCTGGGTCAAGCTCGATAATTTCCAGCGATCAGACAATAAGTGGGGTTACGCCTATTTATTGACCCCTATGGGTATTGCGGAGAAGGCGGCAATCACCGCCCGATTTTTGGTCAGAAAGCAGCGTGAATATACGCAGCTTCAAGAAGAGATTGCCCAATTACAAGAAGAAGTGCGACAACAGCAAGATCTTAAATAATCACTGAGTTTTCATATGGCAACATACAATATTTATGGCATCGGCGCGGCGCTGGTGGACACCGAAGTTGAGGTCTCTGATGCGTTTCTGGCCAGTGCCCAGATCGACAAGGGTGTCATGACGCTGGTCGATGAGCCACGACAGGCCGAGTTGCTTGCAGCCCTTGCCTCTGAAAACACCCACATGCTGCGCAAGTGCGGTGGCTCGGTGTGTAACTCAGTGGTGGCTGCCAGCAGCCTCGGTGCTAAAGCCTTTTTTAGCGGTAAGGTCGCTGATGACAGTGATGGTCAGCTTTATATTAATGATTTGCAAGAGGCGGGCGTAGCGTTCCATTCTGCCGGTCAAGAGTCAGGTATCACCGGCAAGTGCCTGGTGATGGTGACGGATGATGCCGAGCGCACCATGAACACCTTCCTGGGTGCAAGTGAGGCCTTGTCCGCTCGAGAAATTGATCAGGCAGCCTTAGTTAATTCAGAGTGGTTCTACGTTGAGGGCTATTTGGTTACCGATGAGGCTCGAACACTGGCGGCCAAAGTGGCGGTAGAGACCGCTACAGCAAATAATGTAAATGTAGCGATCAGTTTGTCAGACCCCTTTGTGGTGGCGGTCTTTGGTGATGCACTGCGTGAGGTTATAGGGGGTGGTGTTGATCTTATTTTTTGTAATAAAGATGAGGCCATGGCCTTCACCGGCACAGGTACTCTTGAAACCGCAGCAGAAGCTCTGAAGCAGTACACCAAGACCTTTGCCATTACCGATGGCGCTAATGGCGCCATTACCTTTGATGGTCATACCATGAATCAATCTAAGGGTGTTGAGGCCAAGGCGATCGACAGCAATGGCGCTGGGGATATGTTCGCCGGCGCTTTTTTATACGCCATCACCTCAGACAAAAGTTATGCCTGGGCGGCGGGTCTTGCTAATGACTGTGCCGCAAGAGTCGTTGCTCAGTTTGGGCCGCGTCTTGAGGCTTCAGAGTTTGACGCTATTAGGGCAAAATTCGGGTTATAGTGCTCGGGTTATAGTGCTGTTGGTGGTTGGTGGTTGGTGGTCGATAACGACGATTGGGCGATTACCGAAGGGTAAATCATGATAGTAAACATTAAAAAAGCAGTTATCCCAGTGGCAGGCCTTGGCACACGCATGCTGCCGGCGACCAAGGCGATTCCAAAAGAATTGTTACCCGTCTATGATCGTCCCATTATCGAGCACGTGGTCAAGGAGGCCATCGCAGCCGGCATCACTGAGATCATCCTCGTTACCCGCAGCGGCAAAGAGGCCATCGAGAACCACTTTGATGCGCACTATGAGCTTGAGCATCGTCTAGAGAAGAAGGGCAAAGAGACTATTCTCGGTACGGTTAAAAATATCATACCCGGTCATGTCACGGTGACATCCGTTAGACAGAGTGATGCGCTGGGTCTAGGCCATGCGGTGCTTTGTGCAAAACACCTTTTAAATGACGAGCCTTTTGCAGTTCTGCTGCCCGATGTTCTGGTCCTTGATCAAGAATCGCATGATCAAAACTACAGCTTTGCCGCAATGACTGATGCCTGGAATGAGACTGGCATTGGGCAGGTGATGGTGGAGCGTGTTGATTCCGAAGCGATTGAAAATTACGGTGTTGCTGATCTAGATGGCGCAATTAGCGAGCCTTTTAGAAGTGTTCCACTAAAAGGCTTGGTTGAAAAACCCTCCCCAAAGGATGCGCCCTCTAATTTAGCGGTGCTGGGTCGCTATATTCTCCCCTCTAAGGTGTTGGACCTGCTTGAGACCACTGTTGCGGGTGTGGGTGGTGAGATACAGCTGACCGACGCGCTGGATGATCTACTTAAGCGTGACGGGTTAAATGCCTTTGAGACCGACGCGGGTATCTTTGACTGTGGCAATAAGCAAGGTTTTTTGAGTGCGAATTTAGCGGTGGGCATGCGAGATCCTGACACCAGGCAGGTTATTAAAGCGCTGATTGAAAAGAGTGATTGGTAGGGTTTGATAAAGGCTATTATCGGCTATTAGAAATAAAAAAGAAGATCCAATGTTAGACGTGCAAACCTTCAGGACCGTTATAGAAAATACTCCTCTGGTCTCAATTGACCTCTGTTTAGTGTGTGATGATCAAGTATTGTTGGGCAGGCGCACTAACGAGCCCCTGAAGGGTGAGTGGTTTACTCCGGGCGGACGAATCCACATAAATGAAACCTGGCAGGATGCATTGCTTAGGATTGCTGAAGTGGAATTAGGGTTAAGTGGCATCGCGGTAGAGGATTTTGCTTTAATGGGTGTATGGGATCATTTTTATGGCAATAGTGCCGTTGACCAAGATCTATCAACTCACTATGTCAACCTGCCTCATTATGCAGAGTTTAAATCTAAACCTGACATAACCTTAGATGACCAGCATGCTGAGTTTCAGTGGTTTGATCTGTCAGTGGTATCTTGGGGTGAAAAATTCCATCCTTACATGCGCAACTATACGAGTTGGCTATTGAATAAGATAGGAAATACAGATGATTGAAGCTGTGATTATGGCGGGTGGTTCAGGTACGCGCCTGTGGCCTTTATCTCGAGCCGCACACCCCAAGCAATTCTTAGCCCTTTATGGTGACGACACCATGCTGCAGGCTACATTTAAACGGCTTGATGGTTTGGATATCCAGTCCTCAGTCACAATATGTAACGAGGAGCACCGCTTCTTTGTGGCTGAGCAGCTTCGTGAAATTGACAAGTTAGGCTCAATTATTCTAGAGCCTGTGGGCCGTAATACTGCGCCGGCAATTGCCCTGGCGGCACTTTCATTGCCAGAAGGGGAGGATCCTTTGTTACTGGTTCTAGCGGCTGATCATGTGATTCAAGATGAAGCGGCATTCACCAAGACGGTAGTGGATGCAATCCCCTTAGCAGAAGCTGGCAAGCTCGTCACCTTTGGTATCGTTGCTCATGAGCCGAATACAGGTTATGGCTATATAAAAAAGGGTGGATCTCAGGGTCCCGGATTTGCTGTCGATGCGTTTGTCGAAAAACCCTCCATTGAAGTCGCAAAAGAGTACCTTGAGTCAGGCGACTACTTCTGGAACAGTGGTATGTTTCTCTTTAAGGCTAGCCGCTACTTGGAGGAGCTTAGGAAGCACCGTCCAGATATTTATGAGGCTTGTCAGTTATCAATGGAAGGTACCTCAAAAGATAATGATTTTTTGAGAGTTAATGCAGCAGCCTTCGATGCATGTCCAAGTGAGTCTATCGATTATGCTGTTATGGAAAAAACAGATGACGCGGTTGTTGTTCCCATGAATGCTCGTTGGAGTGACATAGGTTCGTGGTCATCACTGTGGGGTATAAGCGATAAAGATAGCAGCGGGAATGCTGCACATGGAGACGTGATACTCCATGAATCACATAATTCCTACGTAAGATCTGACGGTAAATTGGTTGTAGCAATCGGTGTAGACGGACTAGTGATAATAAGTACCAAGGATGTGGTAGTTGTGGCCCATAAAGATAGTGTACAACATGTAAAGGCTGTCACTAAAAAGTTAAAGAGCGCATCACGAACTGAGTGGAAAAATCACAGAGAAGTTTATCGACCATGGGGCAAATATGACTCGATTGATAAGGGCGAGCGATATCAGGTTAAGCGGATTACCGTGACATCTGGAGCTAAATTAAGTGTACAAATGCATCATCATCGTGCTGAGCATTGGGTAGTTGTGTCCGGAACGGCAAAAGTTACCAATGGTGAAAAAACTTTCTTCTTATCTGAAAATGAATCTACTTATATTCCTGTGGGCGTAATACACGCTCTTGAGAACCCAGGTAAGGTACCTTTAGAAATAATAGAGGTTCAGTCAGGTTCCTATCTTGGAGAGGACGATATTGTCAGATTTGAAGACCGCTATGGTCGAGATTCGAATCTAAAGATCTCTAAAACTCCAAGTTAATACTAAATATAACTAATAACCAAAAATTGGTGTTATCTTCATGCCGTATCAAATATTTTTGTACTTAATCATGGACTTTATTAAAACAAGTAAATGTTGGCGATGAAAAAAGCACTTTTCTTAGATCGTGACGGTGTAATTAACGTAAATCATGGATATGTACATACGGTTGAAGAATTTCAATTCATTGATGGGATTTTTGATCTGGCACGCTTAGCAATGTCCAAGGATTACGTTATTTGTGTTATTACCAATCAGGCAGGTATCGCCCGTGGCTACTACTCTCAATCAGATTTTAATGAATTGACAAGCTGGATGTGCGCGCAGTTTGAAGAAAAAGGGGTCGTCATTGATAAGGTTTACTGCTCTCCGTACCACCCTGTCCACGGGCTTGGGATGTACAAGAAAGACGATTTTTCTAGGAAACCGAACCCTGGAATGTTACGCCAGGCAATGATCGATTTCGATATCGATTTAGGGTCCTCTGTTTTGATCGGGGATAGTGTGACTGATATTCAAGCCGGTTTTTCTGCCGGCGTCAGGAAAAACTTATACCTTGGTTGTAATGATATAAGTAAATATGGAGGTCTCGGAAATTATCTTATTATTTCTAAGCTTAGCGAGGCGAGCATCCATCTTTAGAGGTAGAACTATATGAAACCGCTCATGGTTTTGGCTGGAGGTTTTGGTACTCGACTGCGTTCATTGGTTTCTGATGTTCCCAAGCCGTTGGCCCCCGTGGCAGGTTATCCGTTTATTTTCCACCTGATTCAGCACTGGGTGGCGCAGGGTATAAACGATTTCATGTTTCTCTTACATTATGAAGCGCCCCAAATAGAAAGCATGCTAGATGATCTAGCGCGTCGTCCAGAATTTTTTGGAATACAGTTCAAGGTAGTCGTTGAGAAAATCCCACTTGGCACGGGTGGTGCCATTTTGAATGCAGTTGATTATTTCCGGATGAGTAAAGGGTTTTTGGTGGCTAATGCTGATACTTGGCTTGGTGCGGGTGTTGAGCAGTTAGCTAAAGAAACTTCTTGTGCGATAGCTGCTGTGAGCGTGCCAAATAGTCAGCGATATGGGTCTTTAAAGTTTGAAGAGAACAAAATTAGTGCCTTTGTAGAGAAGTCGATGTCTGAAGAAAAGGGTTATGTTAACTCAGGTTTATACCATTTGTTGCCTGAAATATTTGATGAATTTGAGGTAGGATCGAATTTTTCGATAGAAAGCGAAGTCTTTCCTAGGCTTGTTGAAAATCGGCAACTTAGCGTTGTTAAATTGAATGAGAGTTTCATTGATATTGGTATTCCTGAAGATTATTTAAAATTTTGTAAATGGATGGAATTAGGAAAAGTACATGAGCTTTGATCTAGATAAGTGCGTTGTTGATGAGAATATGTCTCTTAGAGAGGCGCTCAAAAAAATAGATGAAAATCACTATGGGTTTGTTTTTTCGTGCAATATGGATAAAGATATCACTGGTCTTGCGACGGATGGAGATATTCGACGAGGCCTTATCAATGGTATCAGTCTTGATGGCGCGATATCGAGCTGTAGTAATCCTGACTTTTTACGGGCGAGTGTTGACAGCTCGAGAGAGCAATTAATTAAGCAACTGGATAGCCACATTCGTTTTATTCCAGTGTTTGATCGTAATAAAAAATTAATATATATCGTGTCTAGTGAATTTCTTCCGTTAGCCGATGAGCAAGACGTATATATTAGAGCAAGAGCTCCGGTCAGGATGAGTTTTGGTGGTGGTGGGTCGGACTTAACACACTATTTTACGGCTACAGCTGGTGCGGTAATCAATGCGGCGATATCAATTTATAGTCATGGAGTAATGAGAATTCGATCTGATTCAAAGATTATAATCAGCTCGCTAGATTTAGGTGCGACCCTAACAGCCGATAGTCTTGAGGATGCGCTGTCTCAGGAGGGCCCGTTTGGGCTGATTCAATCTATTTTACATGTCGTTCAGCCAACATTTGGATTTGAATTGTCACTTAATTCAGATTTTAGTGTAGGATCCGGTCTAGGTGGCTCAGCGACACTTTCCGCTGTCGTATTAGGGTGCCTAAATAAGGTCAGAAAAGATCAGTGGAATCAATATGAGCTTGCTGAGATCGCCTTCCAGGCTGAGCGACTGCACCTTGGGATAGCTGGAGGCTGGCAAGACCAGTATGCTTCTGTGTTCGGAGGGTTTAACTTTATGGAGTTTCACGCGGGCGAAAATATAGTCAATCCTATACGAGTTCATCCTGACATTGCTTTAGAGTTAGAAGAAAGTTTGATTCTGTGTGATACGGGTATAGCGCATCATTCAGGAAATATTCATGTAAACCAAAGAGAGACAATGTCCTCTGAGGCTGTTAAAGAATTAGTCAAGACTAATGTGAAGCTGACTTATACTATTCGAAATCATCTTCTCCGAGGTGATTTAGGGAAGTTTGGTGAGTGCCTTAATACTGGTTGGAAGCTGAAGCGTAATTTTAGCAATATGATCTCAAATGATCATATTGATGCAATCTATAATGGTGCATTAGAGCACGGTGCTTTGGGCGGAAAGCTACTGGGAGCAGGGGGTGGAGGGTATTTTATCTTTTATGTGCGCCCATTCGATAAGCATCGTCTACTAGATTATCTAAAATCTAAGAATCTACGAGTCCAGCCATTTCGTTTTGAATTAGATGGGTTAAAAAGTTGGTCATCGCGAGATTGTTAAAAACTAAATTACAGGCTTAAGTAATGAGAATATCAGATTATACACTGGGTGGTAAAAAGGTCTTCGTTATTGCCGAAATAGGTAATAACCATAATGGCAGCGTAGAGTTAGCGCTAGAAATGGTAGATTCCGCGCGTGAATCTGGGGCGGATTGTGTCAAATTTCAGATGCGAAATATGTCTTCTGTTTATAGGAAAAAAAGTCTTGCTAAACAGGGCGAAGATCTTGGTACCGAGTATGTCTTAGACCTCTTAGAGCGGTTTCAGTTGTCCCAGAACGAGCACAAACAGGTTGCCCAATACTGTAAAGATAAGGGGATTCTTTATATGTGCACTCCCTGGGACTCAGACAGTATTGTTGCCTTGGAGGCTCTTGATGTGCAGGCCTACAAAGTAGCCTCTGCAGATCTAACAAATCTACCGTTGATTGAAAATCTTATTGCGACCCAAAAGCCTCTTATTTTATCGACAGGAATGAGTTCTGTTGAGGAAATCAAAATTACAACCAGCTTCCTTAATTCAAGACACGCTGAGTTTTTTTTATTGCATTGTAATAGCACTTACCCGGCACCATTCCATGATATTAATCTTAATTGGATTAAAAATCTCAAGGATATTCACCCCTTGATTGGCTATTCTGGACATGAAAGAGGGATTGCCGTAACGCTGGCTGCGGTTGGTCTTGGCGCCAAGGTTGTGGAGAGACACTTTACATTTGATAGGGGTATGGAGGGGCCTGATCATGCTGCTAGTTTAGAGAGGGGTGAGTTTAAGGCGCTTGTAGCAGGTATTCGAGAGATCGAAGAGGCCTTGGGCGATGGGGATAAGAGAACCATTTCACAGGGTGAAATGATAAATCGCGAAAATTTAGCTAAAAGTCTGGTCGCAGCCGGAGACCTAGTTAAGGGGACCGTTATTGAGCCCAAGCATTTAAAAGTACTTAGTCCTGGCCTGGGGTTATCCGCTCAAAATTATGAGAAACTTCTAGGGCGCACGGTACAGCGTGACATGCTGGAAGAAGAATACTTTTACCCTTCAGATCTGCAAAACGCGAGAGTTGAGCCCAAGCCCTATAAGTTCAAGAGACCATGGGGCGTGCCAGTTCGGTATCATGATTTTGCTGAATATAATGCCAAGATTAGCCCTGATACTTTTGAATTTCATCTTTCTTATTCAGATCTAGATCTTGATATTGATAATTTTCTGAGTGGGGAATATGACTGTGGCTTCGTTGTTCATGCCCCAGAGCTGTTTTCTGGAAGTCGGCTTATGGATTTGGCTTCACCTGATCAAGAGTATCGTCAATATTCAGTCAGGGAGACTCAGCGAGTCATCGATATCACTCGCGCATTGAAGAAATATTTCCCAGCTACCAAACGACCAATGATTGTTGCAAATATTGGTGGCTTCACAATGGATGAATTGCTGCCAACCGATCAATTAGATAATTACTATGAACGGTTTGCAGGCAGCCTGGGCTTACTGGATATGGAGGGTGTTGAATTGATTCCACAAACGATGGCACCGTTTCCATGGCATTTTGGTGGGCAACGTTATCAAAATTTATTCGTCCACGCAGATGAATGTAGGTATTGGTGTGAGAGGCTTAATCTGCGGATGTGCTTTGATATTTCACACTCTCGACTAATGAGCAATCACTTTGGCGTAGATTTTTATGATTTCGCTGAAAAAATAGCACCGATTACGGGGCATTTGCATCTTGGAGATGCGTTAGGTGTAAATGGGGAAGGCCTTCAGATAGGTGAGGGTGATATAGATTTCAAGAAGTTAGCAGGTATTTTGGATAAGCATTGCCCTGACGCATCCTTTATTCCGGAGATTTGGCAGGGGCATAAAAATGGGGGCGAAGGCTTTTGGATCGCGCTTGAGGAATTGGAAACAATAATTTAAGGAGATGTTTATGTCAATCGACAGTGTAAAAGCAGAGATACAGGCATCAATTAATGTCAAAAATATTATCCTAAATAATGATGTTTTGATGCAGCAAGTATTTGATTTGGCTGCGAGATGTACAGGCGCTTTGCGCGCAGGTGGTAAGATCATTTTTTGTGGGAACGGGGGTAGTTTTGCGGATGCCCAGCATCTTTCTGCAGAGTTCACCTCCCGATTTTTATTCGATCGTCCAGGCTTGGCTTCGCTTGCTCTGGGGACTAACAGTTCCGCGATGACTGCTATCGGTAATGACTATGGTTATGATAATGTTTTTTCAAGGGAAATTGAGGCTGTAGCCAACCCGGAAGATGTAGTAATAGCTATTACCACGAGTGGTAACAGCTCTAATATCTTAAAGGCGTTAGATGCGGCGAAAAAGAAAGGCATTATTAGCGTTGTTTTTACGGGATTAGGGAGAGGGATGCTGGATGATGATATCGAGACCCTCAACATGCCTTCTACTGATACAGCAAGAATCCAAGAATGTCATATATTAATTGGGCATATAGTGTGTCGTTTAGTAGAAGAAAATATTTTTAATCATCTCAAGCCTTAAGGTAAGTACATGTCGGTTAAAAAGCGCGTTATATTAATTTTGCAGGCAAGGATGGGCTCATGCCGACTGCCAGGTAAGTCCTTAATGGATTTAGCTGGCGCACCTTTAGTGGGTCGTATTTTGGAGCGCGTGAAGCGCTGTAAAAAATTAGATGACATAATATTAGCTGTACCCAACACTAAGGAGAATGAACCTCTTAGAGATTTGGCTAACGAATATGGTGTAAAAGTATTTGTGGGCTCAGAAAATGATCTTGTAGAACGTTATTATGAAGCCGCGCTAGAAAATAGCGCAGATGTGGTAGTTAGGATACCCGCTGACAACACAGCATCGCAACCTGAAGAAATAGACAGGATTATTAATCATCACTTATCTTTAGGCCGCCAAGGGTTTTCTTCCAATCTATCTGTTATCAATGATTCAGGTTATCCGGATGGTATTGGTGCTGAAGTTTTTGATTTTACTCTTTTGGAAAATGTCCATAAAACTGTTACGGATCCCTTTAAGCGTGAGCATGTGCATCTTAATTTCTATGACTATGAGACTGGCGAGACAGTAGATTCCAATTGGTGTCCTATAAGCACTATCCAATGTCCTCAGGAATTCAGGCGGCCAGACCTGATCCTTGATGTAAACACACGTGAGCAATATGAGTTTATGAAGCTACTTTATGAGTCTCTCTATCCTCGTAATCCAGATTTTACAATTATCGATATTATTAACTGGTATGACAATGAGTATAAAGTTAAGCATATAAATTTTGTTGCAGATCATTAAACACATTTATAGGGAGTAAGTATTATGGGAAGTGATGTTAGATTAGTGAGCTTCAATGGTGAGTTGATTCCAGAAACAGAAGCAAAGGTTTCGATATATGACTCAGCATTGATGTTTGGCGATATGGTCTTTGAAATGACTCGTTCTTTCAATAAAGAACAATTTAAATTAGAAGATCATATACATAGATTATATGCTGGACTTAAGATACTGCGTATTCCTCTCGAGCTAACGCCAACGCAGATGATAGATGAGTGTTTGAGAACAGTAGCCGCTAATGATCATCTATTCAGGAAAGACGACGAACATAGATTAATGATTGATGTCTCCCGAGGTTTACTGGGTATTTATCAGAACATAGAGGGCTTGCGCAAGGGGCCTAATGTGATTATTGCTGATTTTCCGCTGCGGTGGACTGTAGCAACGATGGGTCCATTGTTCGAAACTGGTATCAATATGGTGATCACTTCACAGCGAGCGATTCCAGCGTCACTAATGGATCCAAAAATTAAAAATAGAAGCCGCCTGTTTTACTTAATGGCTAACATCGAGGCCTCTCAGGTGGCCGGTGATAATAATTGGGCTTTATTGTTGGGTATGGATGGATTTATTACAGAAGGCACTGGGGATAATTTCTTCATTGTCAAAGATGGCGTAGTAATAACCCCCGAAGGCAGAGATGTTTTAAGGGGCGTCTCTCGTGAGTATGTCATGGCAGAGTTATGCGCCGCTTTAGGTATTCCGTGTATTGAAAAGAATATTGATCCTTACGATGTTTATACAGCTGACGAAGCGTTCATAACGGGTACGCCGTTTTGTATGTTGCCAGTGACGTCATTGAATGGGCTTGATATAGGTAATGGTAAGGTCGGGTCTATATTCTCTCAGCTTATAACTCTTTGGGGAGCGAATACAGGAGTTGATATTATTGGTCAAATTCAGTCTTGGGATTCTGAGCGCCCAATTAGCCACGATGGAGATGCTCCTACGCCTTACAGATTTAGTAAGAAATGACTAGTAAAATAGGGTTTATGCAAGGACGGCTGTCTCCAATCGTAGACGGTAAGATCCAATCCTTTCCATGGGACAATTGGCAAAATGAAATTATTTTGGCAAAACAAATTGGTTTAAGTTTAATGGAGTGGACTTTAGATCAGGATAGATTATATGAAAACCCGCTCATGACAATCAAGGGGCAGCAAGAGATACTAATACTCTGCAAGGAGTATGACTTTTTTATACCGTCGCTTACAGGCGACTGCTTTATGCAGGCGCCTTTTTGGAAAGTGTCTGATCAGTTTATGTGCGAAAGGTTACAAAGAGACTTTCTGTCGGTGCTAAATGCGTGCAGTAAAGTCGGGATCACCTTAGTCGTTGTTCCTCTTGTAGATGGTGGGAGTTTAGACGATATTGAGCAGGAAAATTGTTTAGTCGAGTTTTTGCTTGAGCAAGAGTCCAAGATAAGTGATCTTGGGATTAAGATTATTTTTGAATCAGACTTCGAGCCTTTAAATCTACGTCGATTTATATCACGTTTAAGTGATATAAATTTTGGAATAAATTATGATATTGGGAATAGCTCATCGCTTGGGCTCAACCCAACTGAGGAATTTCAAGCGATAGGTAGTAGGATTTGTAATGTTCATGTGAAGGACCGGCCCGTAAACGGGACAACTGTTCCTTTGGGGGATGGTGACGCTAATTTCCCTCTGGTTTTTGATCTTTTACAATCACACGGATATATTTATAACTATATTTTGCAAACAGCAAGGGCTAGCGATGATGACCATTCGTCAGTCCTTACTCAGTACCGGCGAGACGTTGAAGATTGGGTGAGAGATAGTGGATCTTAAGTTAAAAGGGTTGCGAGTCTTTGTTGCGGGTTCGTCTCGTGGGATCGGCCTGGGGATGGTAAAGGCGTTTTTACGTGAAGGTTGTATCGTTGTCGCTAATGGAAGAGATAGTAATTCATTGAGACAGTCTTTGTTGGGCCTTGAAAATTGCTTTGGAGTTGTTGGCGATGTAACTGACCCGATCCAGGCAAGGGAATCAGTTAATAGCGCAGTTAAACTCTTAGGAGGCATAGATATTCTCATATGTAATGTTGGTAGTGGAAGCTCAGTTTCTCCCGGTAAAGAAACTCATGAAGACTGGGTAGAAATGCTGAGTGTTAATTTTCTTAGTGCAACTAATATAGTCGAGGCCGCAAAAGATGAACTTAAAAAATCGAAGGGAGTTGTTGTTTGTATTTCTTCGATCTGTGGTTCAGAGGTTATCCCTGGGGCTCCAGTAACTTACTCTGTCGCAAAAGCGGCGTTGAATGCTTATATTCGTGGTATGTCGCGACCATTCGCGCTAGATAGGGTGAGAATCAATGGTATTGCTCCCGGTAATATATTGTTTGATGGATCGGTATGGGATAAAAAATCTGAGAGTGATCCAGCTATAGTTGCCGAACTTCTTGAAGAAAATGTACCATTAAAAAAATTTGGAACCACTGAGGATGTTTCAAATTTAGCTCTATGGCTATCGTCCCCTGTGAGTTCATTTGTAACGGGGACAGTTTATACGACTGATGGTGGGCAAACGAGATGTTAGGGCTTAAGAGGAATAGTATTTATGGCTTTTGAACGGTATAGCTTAGTGGGCAGAACTGCGCTTATTACGGGCAGTGCCGGTTTACTTGGTATTCAGCATGCTTCTGCCCTATTAGAGGCAGGGGCTCAAGTAGTTTTGACTGACATTAGAATGCGTGACCTTATAGCAGCAAAACAAAAATTATCTGATCTCTATAGTGATAAATTAATATTTATTGAGACTATGGACGTTACAAACAAAGAAAATATTCAAGAAATTTTTGAGAATTTAAGGAGCAAAAATATCCGTGTAGATATACTGCTGAATAATGCTGCTATAGACCCGAAAGTTGAGGCCGGTAGTGGCATTATTGAGTCGTCCAGAATAGAGGGATTTGAACTGTCTCAATGGAATTTGCAAATCAATGTAGGTCTTACCGGAGCATTTCTTTGCAGCCAGGTGTTTGGTACTGCTATGGCGTATGATGGAAATGGAGGGGTCATTCTTAATATTGCATCTGATCTATCTGTTATCTCGCCTGACCAGCGACTCTATTCAAAAGAGGGAGTGGAAAAAGACTTGCAGCCAGTGAAGCCAGTAACCTACTCGGTTATCAAGGCCGGTTTAATTGGGTTGACTAAGTATCTGGCGACCTACTGGCCTGATGAAGGGGTGAGATGCAACGCCCTTTCACCCGGTGGAGTCTATAATGGCCAGGGTGAAGAATTTGTTGATAGGCTTCAAGCTTTAATACCAATGGGACGTATGGCAAAACAGGACGAGTATCGGGAAACAATCCAATATCTGTGTTCTGATGCCTCTTCCTATATGAATGGTCAAAACATTGTAGTTGATGGTGGAAGGTCAATTTGGTGAAGCTTTTTTTAAAATAACTTAATGAGCTCATATATATCTCATAATCGAATAGTAGGGCGCGATAGCGGTTAATTTAAGAGACGAAGATTTGTTGACGCGGGACCAAAATAAAAGTGCTAACTCGATTGCATATAAAATTATTATTTTGGTAGACCTTCGAAATGACCCCGTGGTTTTGATTTTTAAATAATCAAATTATACGTACCTTTTATGACGGAATGTCTCAGCTACTAATTTTAAAAAACCTAAACTAATATAAGAATCTATCATGCACACCCCATCATTATCCGAACTTCTGCATCGTTTATGGCACCACATTAATCCACGCCGGCGGGTACAGTTCGGAATATTATTTTTAGTGATGATTGTTACCTCTTTTGCAGAGGTGGTCAGTATTGGCGCAGTATTGCCATTTTTAGGCGCATTAACCGCTCCCGAGAGAGTTTTCGTTCATCCCCTCGCGCAGCCCCTTATACAGTTTCTTAACCTGACTGACCCGGAAGAGCTGTTATTGCCACTCACAATTGCGTTTTCCATCGGCGCATTATTTTCCGGCGCAATGCGTCTCATTTTATTGTGGGCGCAAACACGTCTCGGCCATGCAATTGGTGCGGATGTCAGTTTCAGTATTTACCGCCGTACACTATATCAACCTTATTCGGTGCATGTGACACGCAATAGTAGTGAAGTTATCGCTGGTATTACGCAAAAAGCAAATCAGGTTGTTGGTAATTTTCTCTTGCCGTTGGCCACAATCGTTAGTTCTATGTTAATGATGTTAGCTATACTAATTGCTTTGTTAGCTATTGAGCCTGTGGTTGCTATTAGTGCCTTTATTGGTTTTAGTGGTATTTATTTAATGGTTATTTTAGCAACTAAAAAAGTACTCGCGCGAGATAGTCAGCGCATTAACATAGAGCAAGGTCGTGTAATCAGATCTCTTCAAGAAGGATTGGGTGGTATTCGAGATGTGCTAATTGACGGAACACAAGCCATCTACTCAAATGTTTTTCGTAATGCCGATTTACCCTTGCGCCGAGCGCTAGCTAATGTTGCCATTATTAGCGGTGTTCCGCGTTATGCAATAGAGGCTTTAGGTATGGTACTAATAGCAGTCCTAGCCTTTTCGCTTTCTGGCCGGTCAGAGGGTATTGCAAGCGCCATACCGGTGCTTGGTGCGCTAGCATTAGGAGCACAGCGCCTTTTGCCTGTGCTTCAAGCTGGGTATTCTAATTGGACACTGATGCGTAGTGGTGAGGCACAATTAAGTGCGGCATTAGACCTTTTAGATCAATCGTTACCTGGATTTGTAGATGGGGTAGCGCACCCGCTTATCCCATTTGAGCGCTGTATTACCTTAAATAATCTAAGTTTCCGATATACTAGCGATACTCCGATTGTACTGAAGCATGGATTTTTTCTTAATATAGCGAAAGGCTCTCGCGTCGGATTCATAGGGTCCACCGGTAGTGGTAAAAGTACGTTGCTTGATATTATTATGGGGCTGTTACAGCCTGACGATGGAAGCTTAGCAATTGACGGTGTAGCTATCACTGATGAAAATTATCGTGGTTGGCAGGCACACATTGCCCACGTCCCACAAACTATATTTTTATCAGATACCAGTATTGCAGAGAACATCGCGTTTGGTTTGCCACTAGAGCAAATAAACTATGTCCGAGTCCGTGAGGCAGCCCAGAAGGCACAGATATCTGAAACCATAGAGTCGTGGGATGGCCAGTACAGTACTTTGGTAGGTGAGCGGGGTGTGCGCTTATCTGGAGGCCAGCGACAACGGATCGGCATTGCTCGTGCACTATACAAGCGAGCTGATGTGATAGTGTTTGATGAGGCTACCAGTGCTTTGGATAATGAGACTGAACGCGCTGTGATGGAATCTATTGACACCCTAGACGACCAGCTTACGGTCATTATAGTAGCGCACCGCTTAACGTCACTCAAAAACTGTACGCAAATAGTAGAGTTGGAAGGCGGGGTAGTGAAGCGAACTGGAAACTATGCAAATATTATATCCGAGGTTAATTAGTATGCAATTTTCAATTATAGGTAATTTATGATCCCCTACGGCCGCCAAAACATTAACCAAGCCGATATTGATGCCGTGGTTGCAGTATTGAGTGAAGACTTTCTTACTCAGGGCCCCGCTATTCAAAGATTTGAGCGAACTGTCACCAATTATTGCGGTGCTCAACATGGTGTAGCTGTTAGTAGCGCAACGGCGGGCTTGCACATTGCTTGCGTCGCACTAGATCTTGGTCCTGGTGATTGGCTTTGGACTAGCCCTAATACCTTTGTTGCATCAGCTAATTGTGCTTTGTATTGTGGAGCTCAAGTCGATTTTGTAGATATTGACCCGAACACTTATAATATGTGCACAGACCGCTTAGCCGAGAAGCTAGCGCAAGCAGAAAAAATAGGTAAGTTGCCTAAGATTGTTATGCCGGTTCATTTATGTGGGCAATCGTGCGATATGGCGGTCATTTATGCGCTTAGTCAGCAATATGGGTTTAGGATTATTGAGGATGCTTCACACGCAATTGGTGGAAAATATAAAAACGAACCTATTGGTAACTGTCGTTATAGCGATATCACAGTCTTCAGTTTTCATCCAGTTAAAATAATTACCACTGGTGAAGGTGGTATGGCGCTAACGAATAACTCAATATTAGCCGACCGCCTGCAGCGCTGCCGCAGTCATGGCATAACCAGTGATGCTGGTATAATGGAGCCGAGGCCCGCGGATGAAATCTGGAATTATCAGCAAATTAGCTTAGGGTTTAACTACCGCATGACTGATATTCAAGCTGCCTTAGGTGTAAGCCAGATGACTCGGTTGGATGAGTTTGTCATAAAACGTCACCAAATTGGCAAGCGTTATGACGAAGCATTTTCTGATATTGAATTTGAAGTGCCGTGGCAACATCCGGAATGCTATTCTAGTTACCACCTGTATCCAATTCGCATTAAGATGGAAGAGACCAAAAAAACTCAGCGCCAAATTTATGATGCGCTCATGTCTGCAGGTATTAACATAAATCTTCATTACATCCCTGTTTACCGTCAACCTTTTTATGAAAAAATGGGTTTCAACGCAGGTTACTGTCAGGAATCTGAAAAATACCACAAGGAGGCGATAAGCCTCCCTATGTATCCATCGCTACCAGATTCGGATCAAGAATACGTGATAGAAATTCTTCACTCGATATTTAAATGAAACTTGCATTGGGTACCGTTCAGTTCGGCTTGCCATATGGAATTGCCAACCAAAGTGGGCAGGTGAGTAGAGAAGATGCGGCGGCCATTATCGCCAATGCACGATTAGGGGGTATTGATACTTTAGATACCGCTATTGCATATGGTGAAAGTGAAATTTGCTTAGGGAAAGTCGGTGTCCATGGTTTTAAGGTCATTACTAAGCTGCCAGCAATACCGGATAATATTCAAGATGTTGATTGCTGGGTGACTGATCAAATGCACGCATCTTTGAAACGTCTCAATGTTGCATCCGTTTACGGGGTTCTGCTTCATCGCTCAGATCAGTTATTCGGCACTAAAGGTGCTGCTTTAATTCGGTCGCTTAAGAGATTAAAGTACACTGGCGTAGTAGAAAAAATTGGTGTATCTATCTATACGCCATCCGAATTAGATCCTGTCATAGATGTCCTCTTGATTGATATAGTTCAGGCGCCGTTTAACTTGATTGATCAACGTCTATACACATCTGGTTGGTTGCAAAAACTATATGATTCAGGGGTGGAGGTTCATGCTCGTTCTGCGTTCCTGCAAGGCTTATTGTTAATGCAGCCGCAGGCAATTCCAGAAAAATTTAAGTATTGGGAGCCTTTATGGGGCACTTGGCATAATTGGTTGAGAGTTAACCGCGTTTCAGCTGTCGAGGCTTGTATAGCATTTCTGCAAAGTTTTCCTCAAATTACTAAGATTGTAGTTGGTGTCGATAATCCCGAACAATTGAAGCAATTGATTATGGCGGCAAATTTAGACTTCCGAAATGAATGGCCCTTAATGAGTAGCGACGATGAAAATCTAATTAATCCATCTCGTTGGGATAATTTATGAGAGTTGTCGCTATTATCCAGGCTCGTATGAGCTCCACGCGTCTTCCCGGTAAGGTTTAATGTCACTTGCGGGCATCCCTGTCTTAGAGCATGTGGTAAGTCGTATCGGTTGTTGTAAGACTGTTGGTCAGGCTTTGGGCACAAGTCAGCATAAGCGGCTAGATGAGTTTATTTCAGCCCGAAATTTTTTGGCCGAGCGCTACGCTGAAAAGTTGTCTGAGGTGCCTGTTAGAATACAAACGATTTCCGATAAAGCATATTCAGCTTATCACTTATTTGTAGTTAACTTACAGGATGAAAACCACGTAAGCGCACGGCAAACTATATTCAATTACATGCGCGAGTCTGGTGTTGGTGTAAATGTACATTACATACCCGTACATACCCATCCTCATTATAAGAGCCTTGGATTTAAATGGGGAGATTTCCCCATTTCAGAGGATTATTACAAGTCCGCTATAACGTTGCCTATGTTTCCAGATTTAACTACTGAAAATCAAGATTATGTGGTCGAAAAACTCCGCGAGGCAATGCATCTGTGAAATTGGCTATCGGTACTGCGCAGTTTGGAATGACGTATGGGATTGCTAATCAGTTAGGTCAAGTGAGTGCTGATGATGCTGCGGCTATTATCGATTTGGCAGGATCTTCCGGCATTGACACGATTGACACTGCAGTTGACTACGGTGCGAGTGAGACTGCCCTTGGTAATGTTGGTGTTAAAGAATATCGCTTAATTACAAAAATTCCTGGTCTGGACGAGTTGGGAGTGAATGTCGGTGTAGTGATTCGGCAGCATGTATTGCAGTCTTTGAAAAATTTGCAAATCTCGAAATTGGATGGACTACTTCTTCATCGACCTGATGAGCTACTTACACCTCTAGGCCCAGCTTTATGGCGAGCGCTTAATATAGTTAAAGATGAGGGTTTAGTTAAAAAAATTGGGTACTCAATTTACTCGCCAAGTCAGTTAGATGCGATTTATCAGCTATATCCTGCGGATATTGTTCAAGCGCCCTATAATATTGTCGACAGGCGGATTTGTTCGAGTGGTTGGCTAGAAAGGCTCAGCGCAAATGGCGTAGAGGTTCATGTTAGGAGTGTTTTTTTACAAGGACTTTTACTTATGAGCTCTAATACGAGGCCAACTAAATTTAATGAGTGGTCTAATTTATGGACCCGCTGGGAAAGTTGGTTAGAACACAACGCTTGTTCGCCACTCGATGGTACCATCATGTCCGCACTCGCTAATAAGCATATTTCAAGGGTGGTAGTTGGGGTGGATAGTACTGATCAGTTAAGTGAAATTATTGAGGCGACTAAATCCGGTTTCGATTTAACGTGGCCGCAAGAATTAAGTAGTGATTGTGAAAGATTAATAAATCCGGCAAATTGGAATTCGTTATGAGGGTTGTTGCAATTGTTCAGGCTAGAATGAGCTCTTCTAGGTTACCTGGAAAAGTGCTTGATACTCTTGCGGGTAAGCCTGTGCTGCATCATATTCATGAAAGACTTTCGGGTTGCAGATTAATCGACGAAATCGTCATAGCCACATCTCAAGAGGCTAGTGATGACCCTATCAGCAAATTTTGCCAAAATCGCAGAATCTCTTGTTTTAGAGGCAGTCTTGATGATGTGCTAGATAGGTTTTATCAGGCTGGAGTACACTATAATGCTGATGTAATAGTTAGAATTACTGGAGATTGCCCACTCATTGATCCAGTAATTGTAGACGCTGTGGTGGCAGGCTTTTTAGGCGGTCAGTATGACTTTTTTGGCCTAGGTGGTGAATTTCCTGATGGTCTGGATTGTACAGTGTTTTCGTTGAAAGCTATCGAAGCTGCTTGGAGAGAAGCAAAATTACCTTCTGAGCGTGAACATGTCGGGCCTTATATTGAGAATAATCCTGATATTTTTAAGAATGGAGTTTTAAATTTATACTCTGGTCTCTCCATTATGCGTTGGACTTTAGATGAGCCCGCAGATTTAGCGCTGCTAAAAATTATTTTTGAGCAATTATACCGTGAGGGTCGCGTATTCTACACTCACGAAATCCTTGATTTTGTAAAAGAAAACCCTCAGCTCTCAGAAATTAATGCTGGGATTGTGCGAAATGAAGGATACCTAAAATCACTATTAGCGGATGAGGAGAGTGGTGTTGAGACATGATGAATTTTTAAATGGTTCAGGACAAAAGTTATATCGAAGGGCAAAAACTCTGATACCAGGTGGAACACAGCTCTTATCGAAACGTCCTGAATTATTTGCTCCGGATATATGGCCAGCTTATTACTCGCGCGCTAAAGGTAGCAAAGTTTGGGATCTTGATGGTCGTGAGTTCATAGATATGTCAATCATGGCTGTCGGCGCCTGTATTCTTGGCTATGCTGATGATGATGTTGATTCCGCGGTAGTGAACGCAATAAAGTCTGGGGTTAATAGCTCATTAAATTGCCCAGAGGAGGTGGCCTTAGCTGACATTTTGATCGGTCTCCATCCTTGGTTTGATATGGTTCGCTATGCACGAAGTGGTGGAGAAGCGTTGTCTATCGCCGTTAGAATAGCGAGAGCAAAAACTCGTAGAGAAATAGTGCTATTCAGTGGGTATCATGGTTGGTCAGACTGGTATTTGGCTGCAAACCTAGCAGATAAGAATGGGCTCGATGGACAGCTGATGCCAGGGCTCAGCACTAATGGAGTCCCAAAAGGTCTAGCGGGAACGGCAATTCCGTTCAACTTTAATGACATCGGGTCTCTCAGAGATGCGATTCGAGGTAAAGAAAGTCAGATTGCCGCGATCATGATTGAGCCCGCGCGGGGCGAAGAAGCGCCGCAAGAGTATCTAACGCAACTTAGAGATTTGGCATCAGATATAGGCGCAATACTGATTTTCGATGAAATCACTAGCGGCTTCAGGATGTGCATTGGTGGGATACATCGAAAATATGGAGTGAACCCAGATATGGCAGTGTTTGCTAAGTCCATGGCTAATGGGTATGCAATGGCCGCCGTTATGGGGACGGAGTCGGTAATGCAGGCTGCGCAGTCAACTTTTATTTCTAGTACTAACTGGACTGATCGAGTAGGGCCTGTTGCTGCCTTAGCCACGATAAAGAAGTATCAAGAGAATTCAGTCCATGAGCATTTAATTGATATTGGTTCTAGAACAAAAAAGATCTGGCTCGATATGGCAAATAAGAATGAATTGACGATCTTGATAACTGGACTTCCCACGCTTGCTGCGTTTCAATTTCAGTCTGATTTTTCGTTGGAAATGCATACGCGATTTGTAATCGAAATGTTGGGCCGAGGATTTTTAGGTTTTAGGCAGTTTAAACCATCCTTTGCTCACACAAACGAAGATTTGGCCGCTTATTCACATGCTGTTGATGATGTATTTAATGTTATCTCAAATATTTCCCATGATGACTTATTGAATCAACAAACTTGTCATGTAGGCCTTACCCGGTTAACGAAGGAATAATTGTATGCTTGATATTAAATCTTGGACGGATAGCGATGGGGTGCAGCACAAAGGTTCCGTGGCTGGAAAGCTGGAAGAATTTGAAATAATAGAATGTACATCATGTGATTTTAAGCATGCTATTCCCCTGCCAAAATTTGAGGACTTAGAGGAGGTGTATACAGATGAATATTATTCAATTGAAAAACCTCTTTATATAGAGCGATATATCGAAGATAAAGCTTGGTGGTCTTTGACTTATGAACAACGTTATTCTCTTTTTGAAGCTCATCTTAATCTAAAGGGTAGATCGATTTTGGATGTTGGCTCTGGGCCTGGTCTTTTTTTAGCTAAAGGTAAAGAGTTAGGGTGGAGTGTCAAAGGCATAGAACCTTCAAGGCAAGCTGCCGAGTATAGTCGGACGGTCCTTGAGCTGGATATTGAGGAGACATTTTTTGATGTCAATGTAGCAAAAAATATAGGTAAATTTGATGTCGTTAATTTAGGTGAGGTAATTGAGCATTTATCTGATCCAGAAGAGATGTTGCGTATTAGTAATAGTGTTCTAAATGATAATGGATTGATTCTGATTGTAGTTCCTAATGATTTCAATCCATTTCAAAGTCTTCTTAACGAATCTTGTGGTTATGCTCCTTGGTGGATTGCGCCTCCACACCATTTAAACTATTTCGATAAAGACTCGCTCTCGAGAATGCTTGATAGATGTGGTTTTGATGTCGTACATAACGAAACGACATTTCCAATCGATATGTTTTTATTGATGGGAGATAATTATATAGGAAATGATGAGTTAGGTCGGTCCTGCCATAAAAAACGAATGAATTTTGATACTAATCTATCGAAAAACCCTATTTTAAATACCAAGCTTAAAAAAGCTTTTGCTGACTTAGACTTAGGGCGAGAACTTGTCACTTTAGCTCGTAAACGACCAGTGGTGTAATACGTTATGAATAAGAAAATTCTTATATTAGGCGCAGGCGTAGAGCAGACGATAGCGATTAAAGAAGCTAAAAAGCTTGGTTTGATTGTTGTTGCCTGTGACCAGAATAAAGATTCCTTGGGTTTTGAGTACGCTGATACCTCTTTGGTATTAGATATTAATGATGTGGGTAATGTTGAAAAAGTGGCCCGAAAATATCATGTTAATGGAATTTTTGCTCACGCAGTAGAGATACCACATGTTGTTGCTGAAGTTGCACTTAGACTTGGGCTACCGGGGCTCCCACCTCACATTGCAATACGAGCAACAAATAAAATAGAGAGGATTACACACTTAAGTGAAAATGGAATCCCTTGTGCATCATTTGAACTTGTGAATAATCAGAATGAGCTTCAAGCAAAAGCAATCAAAATAGGATTTCCCTTTATTTTGAAGCCTGTGGACAATGCAGGTTCAAGAGGTGTCCAGATTGTCGAGGATATCGACGGCCTTCAGCTAGCTTATGACGAGGCCGTGAGTCATTCCAAAACAGAACAGGTATTACTAGAAGAGGTTCTCAGCGGACCAGAAGTCAGTACGGAATCTGTTGTTTATAAAGGAAAAATTCATACATTTGCGTTAGCCGATCGAAATTATGACAATTCTGATAAATTCAAGCCGTACTTTATTGAGGATGGAATTAATTATCCGTCAGTACTCTCTTCAGAAGTACAGCAGGATATATATAGTCTAGTTGAGCGAACAATCAAATGTCTGGGGATTGGGTTTGGTGCAGCTAAAGGAGACATAATTATCGACAAAGGCATACCAAAGATAATTGAGATGGCCGCCCGTACATCAGGCGGTTGGTTCGGTGCTGGAAGTATTCCTGCTGCAACTGGATGCAATATGCTTAAGCCATTACTGCAAATGGCCGTAGGCGATGAACCTGATCTTGAAGTGCTCAAACCAGTAAGAAACCTAGGGTGCGCACAGCGTTATATAATGCCCTCTACTGAAGGCGTGGTTACAGGAATCAGTGGTTGCGAAGATGCTATTGCAATGCCTGGGGTAGTAATGTCAGAATTTTTTCTTCCTGACATTGGCTCTGATATTAGCACTGTAAAAAGTCATGCAGACAGATTCGGTCAAATTATATGCACCGCCGAAACTCGTAGCGAAGCTATCGCTTTTTGTGAAGCCGCGATAGCAAAAATAAATATTAGAACAAAATAGAGAATATTGTTTATGAGTAAAATAAACGTATTGATTGTCGGTGCCGGACATTATAGTACGGGAGAAACGGTACTATATGGGAAAAAGACAACTGACAAAGATTTTGGTGTTTTACTACCATCTATTTTAGCGCTCCGTTCGAAGGGTTTAGTTGGGACAGTTGCAATAGCTGGAAGGAATGGTACAAAGCTTTCTAGCTTGGCTGATCGTATTACGCAAATGTCCGATCAGCATGGCTGGGATGATCAAGTAGAGTTCTACCCAGGTCCCGGTGAAATTGATGATAAAGCTTATGTAAAGGCCATCCAGACGTTAGCCCCCCCATGTGCTGTATTAATAGCTGTGCCAGATCATATTCATATGGATGTAATGTCATGCTGTATTGAAAATAATGCGCCTTTTATGGTCGTTAAACCTGCTGTGACAAAAACGGATGACTTGTACACTTTGCTTGACAAGTTAGATAACAATCCAGTTCTTGCAATGGTTGATTATCATAAGGTTTATGATGATGCTAATATTATGTTAAAGGCTGAATATCAGGAAGGCATATATGGTAAGTTACAGCATTTCACGTCACTAATGACTCAACGTCGGGATATGCTAGAGGTATTTGGCGCGTCACTCAATGTTATCCATCCACCAAATATTAATCATTATTTAGGTAGTCACTACATCCACATGGTTGGGTTTATGACTGGTGCCGAACCTCTTGATGTTCGTGCCATATCTCAAGCGGGTGTTGCGGATAAAGTTTTTGGTTATGATGGAGTAGCTGATCTTATAGAAACGCAAGTTCGTTGGCGGGATGAAAATAAAAATGTTTTCACGAGCTACCACATTTCAGGATGGAGTGATCCGTCAGAAACTGAGTCTATGACATATCAAGAAATTCACATGCTTTGTGAAAATGGCCATATCGATTCAGACCAGCGCTATAGGGGGATTCGTAAAGTGATTTCAGGGCAAGGATACAGTGCTCCAAACCCATATTTCTTTAATCTTAATAAGGGCCCTTCAGGCAATAGCCTTGAAACTAAATATGGATTTTTAAGTGTTATGACCTTTATTGAGAATTGTCATGAAATAAATTCTGGTAAAGTAAAGATTGATGAACTTGACAGAAGTCTTCCAACACTCCGTGAGTCAGAACGTGTTACCGCAATCTTAGAGGCGGCAGATCTTAGTCTAACTAATGAGTCTAGTGTGATTAAAATTAAGCGAAAAGATAATAGATACCATTGTAATGTGTGATGTGATTTTTTTATACAATATTTAAGGATTATATAATGAAAGTTAATTTTATCGCAGAAGTATCCAGTAATCACGCTCGTGACATTAATCGTTGCCTAGAATTTATTGACTGCGCGTCCGACATTGGATGTGACTCAGTAAAATTTCAACTCTTTAAAGTTGATCAACTATTTTCTCCTGAGATTCTTGAAAAATCTGAGAAACACCGGGCGCGGAAGGAATGGGAGCTGCCATTAGATTTCCTACCCATCCTGGCTAATCGTTGCAGGGAAAAAGAAATTCAATTTAGTTGTACCCCATTTTATCTTGAGGCGGTAAACGAACTTGAACCATATGTTGATTTCTATAAGGTAGCATCATATGAACTACTTTGGGATGATCTACTAGCAGCCTGCGCAAAAACAGGTAAGCCGGTGATACTTTCCACAGGAATGGCAGAAATGAATGAAATTCTTCATGCGACCAATGTACTTAAACAAAATGGATGTCCAGATCCTATATTACTGCATTGTACATCGGCTTATCCAACACCCTTTAAAGAGGCCAATCTAGCGGCAATTGAAACGATTATGATCGAGACAGGTTGTCAGGTAGGCTGGTCTGATCATACTGTTGAGCCAGCTGTTATCCAAAGGGCTATAAATCATTGGGGATCTCAGGTGATCGAGTTCCATCTTGATTTAGATGCCAAAGGGGAAGAATATTCGTCAGGACATTGTTGGCTACCTGACCAGATTGGTGCAGTCATCCGAGATGTGTATAAAGGTTTTATTGCCGATGGCTCTGGCATTAAGGCGCCGGTGCCATCTGAATTATCCGATAGATGTTGGCGTGCCGATCCCGAGGATGGGTTGAGACCATTAAAAGAGATTCGGGAAAATTGGAAACCGACAGATTAAAGATAGATCTTTTAATATGAATGTATTGATGGTGTGCCATGCCGGAGTAGGGTTGGGGTTAGGACACCTTACTCGATCATTAGTAGTGGCAAAAGCTTTGCAGCTTAATTTTGACGCATGCGTTCAATTTCTAATTCAAGGCGAGGCGTTTACTCAGAGTGATCTTGAGCAGTTTAATTATCGGTTTATAAGCCTCGAACAGAACATCTCATTAATAATTGAATCGATTAGTGAGATTGATGCGTTAAACATTGTTCTACTTGATTTACATCCTAAGTATGTGCCAGAGAATTTTGGAGCGATGCTTACGAATATTCGGACTTCAGGCCGCAAGATTGTCGCGATTGATGGATTACTTGAATACAGGTCAGTGTTAGATTTAATTTTTATACCTTCATTTCAGTTTACCCCACCTGCCAACTTAGATGATGGTGCACCAATAATTTTTGGTTGGGATTGTTTTTTACTTAATGTGCAGGGTGAGTCGGTAGACTGGACTTCTGGTCCAAATGTTCTTGCTCTTACCGGCGGGAGTGATGCTACTGAACTAGGGGAGACATGGCCAATCATACTGGACCAAATATTGAGTGATGGAACAGAATTACATTGGGTCACCGGTCCGTTTGCGCAAATGCCTTGTTTGCCCGACCCCCCGCACATTGCTATCCATAATCATCAAGCCCCTGACGGCCTGGGCAATATAATGCAGGCCTCCAACTACGCTGTTACTGTCTTTGGAGTAAGTTTCTTTGAGTTGCTGTACTACGGTATTCCAACCGTTGTTTTTTCGCCTTATGGTGGAAAGGATAACTCTGAACTTGATGCGATTGCTGAGGCTGGTGTTGCGTTGGTTGCGCGAGATGAAGTCGATGCAGCAGGTATGTTGGTTGATTTAATGAAAAATGAGTCCTTCTCAAGGAATATGTCTAAAATTGCACGTAAGTTACTAAATTCTCCAGGTGCAATAAGGCTTTGTAATGAAATTAGTGGTTTGTTCAGCCGGCAATAGCGACGGCTTTAATGGACTTGATATGTATAAAATTGGTATTTATGAATGAAGTTAAAACTTTTCTCGTTCTTCCATCTCAACCTTGCCTATTCCGCAATTGAGACTCATCAATACAAAACTGTAATTGATAAGTGTTATTGGCCGTTATTACGGATCGCTAAAAGAAGACAGTTGCCTTTTGGTTTCGAAGTATCTGCTTGGACTTTAGAAACGATCGCTAAAATTGACCCTGAGTGGATTGAGACTCTTAGGGACTTGGTGGCGAATGGACCCTGTGAATTTATAGGATGTGGCTATGCTCAGGTTATCGGGCCATTGGTCCCGGCAGCAGTTAATGAGGCGAATTTTCGTCTTGGGATGCTGCGGTATGAAGAATTACTGGGATTGCGTCCAAAGATTGCCTTGCTGAATGAACAAGCTTATGCAGCCGGTTTGGTCCCACTCTATCGCGAAGCAGGCTATGAAGCGTTGATCATGGAGTGGAATAATCCCGCGCGTGAGCATCCTGAGTGGGATGAAGAGTGGAGTTATCTACCGCAGTTTGCAAAAGACTGCGATGGGGGGGCATTACCACTGATTTGGAATAAGTCAATTTCGTTTCAGAAGTTTCAGCGCTATGTGCATGGGGAAATTGAACTGGATGAATATTTGGACTATGTGCATTCATATACAAGTTCAAGTATTCGCGCATTCCCACTTTATGGTAATGATGTTGAGGTTTTTGACTTCCGGCCTGGGCGATATATGACAGAAGCGCCCCTAAGTGCGGATGGAGAATGGAAGCGTATCGATACTCTGTATGCAGCAATTCAGCAATCAGACGATTTAGAGTGCATTGCGGTAAGTAATGTATTGAATTTAATGAATATAGCAGGAGCGGGCAACTATCTGCAACTTGAGTCCGCCGCTCAGCCAGTTCCAGTAAAAAAACAGAGTAAGTATAACCTTTTGCGGTGGGCGGTTAGTGGACGAGATGATTTAGGTATTAATACTCGTTGCTGGAAAATTTATGATGCACTTCAGGCGAGTGATAAAGATGAAGATGCCGATTGGATGGAGCTTTGCTATCTCTGGAGTAGTGATTTCCGCACTCATATTACAGAATTGCGTTGGCAGGAATACCTTGAACGATTAAAGACATTCGAAGCCCGGTGGGTATGCACTGACCAAGCATTGGTTTCTTTCGGTTTATTGCCAGCTGTGTCACCAAATAAAGATAATGGTATGACTGTAAAGCGAGTTGGACGCTTTATTGAGTTTAAGGGGCGTCGTTTTACTGTGCGTTTAAACTGTTTGCGCGGGTTGGCGTTGGAAACTTTGATTGACGCCACTGTTAGCGGCAGCTCGTTGTGTGGAACGCTAGCACATGGATATTATAATGATATTCAATGGGGTGCTGACTACTTCAGTGGCCATTTGATTTTTGAGTCGCCTGGCCGGTATAAGATCACAGATCTGACTTTAGTTGAGCCGATGGTGACTTGGGTTGAGGGTGGTGTGGTTGTTAGCGCAATAATACAAACCACTCTCGGAGTTATAGAGAAAAGTTGGTTGATTGATGAGGCTGCTGGGCGAGTGGTTTTGAGTTATAAGTTACACTGGAAAGACACTGGACTTGGCTCATTACGATTAGGCCACATTACCTTAAATCCTGAAGTTTTTGAAGAGAATTCTCTCGCCTTTAGGTCTCACAATGGGGGCAATGATTTTGATAATTTTCCATTGATGGGATCTGATTTTGATCATGGACGTGCGGTTTCTTTTCTAATTTCATGCAATCATGCAGTTGGAATGACAAAAGGTGTGGTTGAAATAGGCGATAAAACTCGCTCTTTAGTTATTGAAGTTAATAAAGCGCAAGCGGCTACTGTCGGACTGATCACCCATAGAAAGGTACGAGATCAGTATTTTTGTCGTCTAGCTCTTTCTGCAATAGAGCTAGACGACACTTCTCGTGGGGGCGATGGTTCGCCCATTGCTATTGAAATAGCAATTAGCTGTCGATGAGAAACATTTTTTTATTATAATTACCTAGATGAAATTCTAAATTTTTGAGGTCAATTTCAACATACCCTTAAAAATACATGGAGTGTAAGACGGGCTTAGGCTAAAGACGATTTATTTTGAGGATATTAAAAAAGCAGGATGGACTCTCATTGCCTGTCTAATGAAGGCGACATTAAGCAACATTAATAGCACTAACGAAGAACAACAATCACCTATGAAAATTGCCATTGCAGGAACAGGTTACGTCGGGCTGTCTAACGCCATATTACTTTCACAACACAATGAAGTAATAGCGCTTGACGTTATTCCAGAAAAAATTGCCATGCTTAATCGCAGACAATCGCCTATCGAAGATGTTGAGATTACACGGTATTTACAAACTAAAACTTTAAATTTAAAGGCAACGTTAGATAAGCGCGAGGCTTACCTAGATGCTGATTATGTGGTTATTGCCACCCCCACAGATTATGATGTTGAAACCCATTATTTTGATACGCGCATAATAGAAGCCGTTGCAGCAGATATTATCGCCATTAATCCCAACGCGGTGATGATTATAAAATCAACCGTACCAGTCGGTTACACCGAAGCGCTTAAACAGCGCTTAAATTGCGATAATATTATTTTTTCACCTGAATTTCTACGTGAAGGCAATGCTCTTTACGATAATCTTTACCCCTCGCGCATTATTATTGGTGAAGACTCTGACCGTGCTAAAATATTTTCCAGACTACTCCAGCAAGGGGCTGTTAAAAAAAATATCTCAGTGTTATTGACTAGCTCAACAGAGGCGGAAGCCGTTAAACTTTTTTCCAATACATACCTTGCGATGCGCGTAGCGTATTTCAATGAGCTTGACACCTATGCCAGTTGTCACAATCTAAATTCTAAGCAGATCATTCAGGGCGTATGTTTGGATCCGAGAATTGGGGATCATTACAACAACCCTTCATTTGGTTATGGTGGTTATTGCTTACCTAAGGACACTAAGCAACTTTTTGCCAATTATGGGGATGTGCCACAAAATTTGATCGAAGCTATTGTGCAATCTAATAGTACGCGTAAAGATTTTATTGCCGAAAGTATATTGAAATTAAAGCCCCAGGTAGTCGGTATTTATCGCTTAACTATGAAGGCTGGGTCTGATAACTTTCGCTCTTCCAGCATCCAAGGCATTATGAAGCGGCTAAAGGCTAAAGGCATTGAGGTAATTGTTTACGAACCAACGTTTAGTGACAATGAGTTTCACCATTCCAAAATAATTAATGATCTTGCTCAATTTAAGCAATTGGCCGACATAATCGTAGCCAATCGCATTACGGAAGACCTCCGCGACGTAGCCAGCAATGTTTACAGTCGCGATTTATTTGGGAATGATTAAATGAGAATCCTCGTTACTGGCGCCGCCGGCTTCATCGGGTCCGCTCTCACTCTGCGGTTGCTCGAGCGGGGGGATACGGTTATAGGCATTGATAATCACAATGCCTATTACGACCCTGCCTTAAAAGAGGCGCGTTTGGAGAGGCATTCGAACCATCCCAATTATACCCACTTGCGTCTCGATCTAGCTGAGCGTGATGCTATCGAGGGCGCATTTGCTACATTCAAGCCTCAGCGAGTAGTTAATATGGCGGCGCAGGCTGGCGTTCGCTACTCCATAGATAATCCGTTGGCTTACATCGACAGCAATATTGTTGGCTTTGCCCACATTTTGGAAGGCTGCCGTCACCACGGTGTTGAACACCTAGTATATGCTAGCAGTTCGAGTGTTTACGGGGCCAATACTGCAATGCCGTTCTCTGTGCACCAAAATGTGGATCACCCTTTAAGTCTCTACGCTGCTAGTAAAAAAGCTAATGAGCTCATGGCACATACTTACAGTCATCTATATGACTTACCGACTACCGGCCTTCGTTTCTTCACCGTTTATGGCCCGTGGGGTAGGCCTGATATGGCAATGTTTAAGTTTACTAAAGCGATACTGGCGGGAGAGCCGATACAGGTGTTTAATTACGGGAAGCATCGGCGGGATTTCACGTATATAGGTGATATTGTTGAAGGAATTATACGCACCTTAGATCGCCCAGCTCCAAGTAACTCTGAGTGGGATGGTCTTCAGCCAGACCCCGGCACTAGCAAAGCGCCTTGGCGTATTTACAACATCGGCAATAACCAGCCAGTGGAGTTAATGGATTACATTGACGCCATAGAAAAGGCTGTAGGTATAAAAGCCATCAAAGAGCTACTACCGATGCAACCTGGCGATGTGCCAGATACTTTTGCCAATGTAGACGATCTGGTTGAGCAATTCCATTATCAGCCAGCGACTGCTATAGATGAGGGTATTCAGAAATTTGTAGATTGGTATCACGATTACTACCAGAATGTAAATGAGGTTATAAAATGAAGAGCGCTAATTATTTAAGTAATCTGAAGAATTCGGCTGCATTTAATTGGGTCAATCAATGAGTAAACTCAATAAAAGACTATTACTTGTATATCCTCATGAAAGGATATGGAATCTGTTTGAGTCTAATGACGATGTGGTGTTTTTGAATGATGGGGGGTGGTGGATTCTAGATCCGCTTACTCTCAAAAGACGCTTAATAGCAATTGATGATATTGAAGTAAACTACACTGATAATGTGAACCTCAGATCAATATTAGAAAGACTAGATTGGTGGGGACCTATTTGGCATCGCTGGGTTGCTAATGCAGATCAATATGAGCTTCTTAAACGGGAGGCATTAATTTATGTAATCAAAATAATGGCGGGCTTAAAGTATTTTGAGATTCATAATTCCATTTTTCATACCGGTGTTTCGCATCACATAGACACTTCGCTGATTGAAACTGCTTGTTCCAGTATTGTTGTCCCGCAGATATTTCTTTATTCAGAGGTCTTTACTGGCAGATTGCTCCCTATGATTCAAATAAGTTCAATGAGTGATAGGCGGCCGCTTGGAAAAAAAATATCACTATATGATGCAACTAAAGATATCAATGACTTTTATGGAAATCAAATAGAACGCAATCCATCAGTACATAAAAGAAATGCCAGAAACTTAAACCAAAATTTTACTTACGCTAACTTTAGAATAGTCCGTGATGGAATCAGATCCTTTATTGCCAATAAAATAAAGTATATTATTGGTTATAAAGGTAAGGCTCATCCGCCAGTATTGAAGAATCAACAACTCAGCGTAGCAGATCATTTAAGATTAATGAAACAACAGAAAAAAGCTTTAAGCTTTTATTTGAAAAACTGTCTATCTCACGAAGAAATCAAAAAGACCTTCGAATATAAAACATCAATTCCACTAATCACGGCACATTATCAACCTGAAGCAACTACATTTCCAGAGGGTGGAGATTGGGGTAATCACATTGATATTATTTTACGGTTGAAAAGTCTTAAAGTCGACAGTGATATTGCCTATAAAGAACACCCAGCGTCTTGGACGTACTATGAACCAGTTGTAGGCTCGACTAGAGTCGGTATGTACAGATCTGTTTCTTATTACGAACAACTCCTAGATTTGGGTTGTAAATTTTTACCACCTAGTTATGATCTTAAACCGCAAGCCCAAATAAACTCATGGTATATACCTGTATCAATAACCGGTTCTATTTGCATTGAGAGTAGCTTATCTGGCTTGTCATCTATTTATACTGGGCATCCCATTTTTAAGGGACTGCCTGGTACATACTCGATGGATGAAATTTTGGATTTTAGTGCATTTTCTGCTCAGATTCAGGCCCCTGGGCAATTTAGTCAGGATGCGGTACTTACTGACTTATCAAATAGATTGAATTTTACAACCATAGTGAATGTTTTAGGCGTAGGGAATGGTAAGCCCCTCAATGAGGATGCATTGGTAGCCGACTTTAATGCTGAATATACAAACTTGATTAATTCCCTTCTATAACTAGTCATGATAACTCTGAGACATTAAATGGCTGAATCAGGTTGACTGCAGTATTTGAAAATAGCATAAAGGAAGACTAGACTTGCTAAACTGATCGAGTGGTTAGCGTAAAATTAGGCAATTCAAGGCGGTGTGCCATGAGCTGCAAAGAGTCAATGATTAAGTTAATGGAGCAATATGCTCTGGACCTAGAAGTAATAAGTCCAAAACAGTAACTACTTCACGAACTCACTAAAAATATGGGTTGTTTTAGTGAATTTGGCCCTTGCAAGCTCGCTTAAAACAGTTGTGGCTTTGTATGGGCGGAGAAGTTTTTCATCTATCTAATGCATCGACATACGCAACTAGAAACAAGGTATATATTGTCGATGGTTTGACTGGTAAAGGATTCCAAGTCGTCAGTGTGCTCAAGCAAAGTCTGATTATGCTTTATATCTCCACTTAACAATCTTTTAAAAATTTTAGGGAACTTATGAATACTACTATTCGTCAGACATTGAGTAAAATTAAAAACAAAATTATTCCTCAAAAAGAATCTAGACTAGTTGTCACAAAAGAAACATACTCGGTTTTAAAGCCCAGGCTGCATATTGGTTGTGGGCCTATCAATCTGGAGGGTTGGATAAATATTGATGCAAGAGACACCTCGCACGTACATATAAATACTGACGTCATAGATCTTAAAGATTTTTCCGATAACAGTATTGGAGAAATTTACTTGTGTCATGTATTAGAACACTTTAGCTTTGAAGAAGTATCATCTGTTCTTGATGTGTTTTATCGAAAGCTCCAGCCCGGTGGATTACTTAGAATATCGGTCCCCGACTTTAGATTGATGGCTCAAAGTTACCTTGTTCAAAATGTTGGATTACACTCGTTAAAATATGCACTTATGGGTGGGCAGGACTATCAATACAACTTCCATAAATCTGTTTATGATTTTGAAACGTTGGTCCAGGTATTAACTGATGCTGGTTTTAGGAATGCTCAGCCATATGAGACGGTCAAAGATTTCGGACTGGATCTGGGCGATTGGTCTACGGGTGATATTGCAGGTCAACCTGTATCGTTAAATGTAAAAGCTCGAAAATAATGAAGATAAAAACTGCGTTTGTAGCTTCGACGCTTCCGGCTCGATTCTTATTAGATAATTGGCCTAGTTTAAATATCTCTCGGCTAATTTGTGGCTCTGAATCTCTAAGGGCTAGTTTTCAATTTCTGAAGGAAAAATTTCCGGAACTTGAACTTTTATCTGTCTCATCAAGCGGCGAAGAAAGAAGTTTTTCTTTATTGGAAGAAGTTGAGAATTCAAAAGTTTCGATAGTTATTTTTCATGAATGTTGTTGGCTTGAATTAGATAACGCAATCCTTAAAGTCCAGCCAGTGGTCGAATATTACCCTTGTGTCACACTGGACAGTTGGAGAAAATTATCCAATATGGAGCTTGGGTTTTTCAGATTATTGGCAAGGTTTTTAATAGAAAAAAATAAAAATATTTTTAAACTCGTCTATCTTTCATTAAGATATAAAAAAGATTTTGATTTTTATGAGGTAGTTGAAGATGACGGGAATAAAAATAAAAGTTATCAAACAGCATTTAAAGAAAGTCGAGTTCTTCGCTTACAAAAAAGCACCACATATTTAACGTCTAGACAAAAATTAAAAAGAATTTCTTTAAAAACAGACTCTAAAAATATTGTCTTTATAGTGGGCAGTGACGTTGTTGAAAATAGCCTACAGAAAGAAATATTTTATAAAATAGCAAAAATTTGTGATAAATTTGGATATGGGATTCTTCTGAAAGATCATCCTAATCCGAGTTCTCGTTTAAATATTACGGGTGTTGGAAGAAGTCTTTCACCGGTTATCCCTTTCGAGGTTTGTGAGGAATCTTACTGTATTAAAATAGGTCTTTTCTCCACAGCGCTAATTTTTGAACCTGAGAATTCAGTCTCTATTGCAGATCTTTTTTCTCCAGTGCCTGATGCATTTGTCGATCGACGAAAACATCTACTATCCATTCCAGGTGGAGATCAAATAAGATTTGTGGATAACTGGGCAGAACTCGAAAAAATATTGGAGTCACATTTTAGTGCGAATCCGGGATGATTGGTACTGCTTACTTTGATTTCCCAGTCGGTAGTTTTGGGTTCCGGCTCCTGTTACAGTCTATTGTTGATCCTCATATCTAAAGAGTGCACGAAGTTGACGCTCATTTTTTTGTACACTGAATAAGGAAGTCCTTGATGAGCGAAGTGTTTTGTCTTAGTTCGGAATACAGCTCAACTCGAAGAGTTACGCAAACGATGCCGATCGTGTCCAATGTATTAGATGAAAAATGTGAAAGTATCTTGTTCCTTCCCCCAGAGCCACAGCGAAAGGGCGAAGGTGGATTACGCAGGCAGGGCTATTTCAAGGAGGGTAGTTGTGGAATCCATGCTGCCTTCGCAACGAAAGCTAAACCCTTGATTACGGTCATCACCGTTGTGTTTAATGGTGCCAAGACACTGGAACAGACGATTCAGAGTGTAATTAGTCAGTCTTATGATAATGTTGAATACGTTATTCTTGATGGAGGTTCGACAGATGGTACGCTCGATATTATCCGTAAATATGAGCACGCGATAGACTACTGGGTGAGTGAAAAGGATTCAGGTATTTATGATGCGATGAATAAGGGTATTAGAATCACTGCTGGTGATTGGGTGAACTTTATGAATGCAGGAGATTTATTTTACTCACCAGACACCATAAAACGGCTATTTGATTGTGTCCTAGGTGATGAGAAAATAATTTACGGCAATGTTCATATAAGGTATGAGGACTTTACTCGAGTCGAAACGGCAAGAAGTCCGCGAAAGCTTTGGCGTGGCATGCAGTTTTGTCATCAATCCATATTCTGTGATGTGGGATATCATAAGAAAAACCTGTTTAATATCGAAAATAGTGTCTGTGCTGACTTGGAATTTTACTATAAAGCGTATAAGGGTGATGTAAATTTCAAATATGCGCCTGTGATAGTGTCCTCCGTTGACGTTGGCGGTGTGTCAGAATCGAATCGTTTGAGAACATTAAAGCTAGCCTATACTGCTGTATGCCGTGGAGGCGCCTTGCCGATAGTGAGTCTATATTATTTTTATAAGTATATTGACACTAGATTTCGTTCTTATTTGAAATTAATTTTGCCAGAATCACTTATAAAAAAGATAATTAAATGCAAATGAAAACTACCTTATTTTATGCGAAGGTAAAATTGACACGCAGAACGTTAATATTGTTTTTTGTTTCAGTGGGCGTATTTATTTTTTCACTGTTCTTCGCGCCTTTTTATTATGATGGCGATCAAGTTCCCTACTTCAATGCTTATAATGCAGTAACTGGATCGGATTTTTTTGGTGGGTTTCCTCTTTATTATCACGCAGTGAATGCCGGCGAGCCACTCCACTATGTGATAATTTGGGTGGCAAGCAATTTAGGCTTTGAAAAAAACTTATTTATGGCGATTGCTAACTCATTTCTAGCCAATCTAATAATGCGAGTATTTTTACAGTGGCGTGTATCAGTTTATGTTGCAGTAGTAGTGATTTTCACAAACTACTATCTTCTAGTATTATATTTTACAGCAGAACGTTTAAAGTTTGGTTTTGTTTTTCTTATGCTGTCGTTACTTTATAGCAGACAAATTAAATTATCAGCTGGGTTAGCGATAATATCAATTTTATCGCATCTACAACAGATTTTGATCTATGTAAGCGTAGTGTTTTCATCTGTAATGGCAAGTGTTTGGTATACTTTAAATACTGGTAAGATCGGGCTAAAGAAAACATTTCCTTTAATTTTTCTTATCCTGACTGTGTTAAGTCTTTTTTATTTTTTGGGTGACTCGCTTATTTCTAAATTTTCTTCCTACAATGGTTCTGCAGCTGGGAATAGTTTATTTAGCCTGTGGAAAGGGTGCATCCTGCTTTTGCTTACCTTACGCTATTCGAAAGCCCGATTAGAGGTGGTATCTGTATTTGCTGTATTATTTTTAGCAACAGCACTTGTGGGGCCTGAACGCATTAATATGATTTCTTATTGTTTTTTCATGTTTTATGCATTGCAGTACAAAGGCGGTGTTAACCTAGGTGTTGCTGTAACTTCATTCTATTTTGGCCTAAAATCTATCCAGTTTATTCTTAATGTTATAGAGAATGGGCACGGTTTTTCTTAATATAGTTCAGTGCACTTCGATTACAGCAAGACATTGTAATCTCGACATTAAACTTGTTTTACTACGTGGAGAATTCCGAGTGAATTGGGCCAGGTCAACATGCAGTATCAGGAGCACAAGATATTCTTAGATCTATTTCTGTGGCTACACTCGCTTCGTTCTGATTGATCGATTACCATTACAAAATTCTGATTAGTTTATAATTCACTTGTCAGTGAGTAATAACTAGAACGTATTACCTGGCCATCGTTCATTATTTTTAGTAGCCGCAATATATTAATAATGTGACAGCTTATGGTTAGGTTTTTTATCAAAAGATCGGTCTTCAAAAGTAAGTGTTATTTGACAATTTCAGTGTTCAATTGCTGGGTAGAGAGACTAAAATCAATTATAATTTAATTAAGGGATTGATATGAAAACTGCGCTTATTACAGGTGTAACAGGACAAGATGGATCCTACCTGACTGAACTCTTGTTGGAAAAAGGCTATGATGTTCATGGAATTAAGCGCCGTTCATCTTCTTTTAACACCGAGCGTATTGATCATATTTATGATGATCCGGCAATTCACGATAATAGGTTCCATCTTCATTATGGTGATCTATCCGATTCATCAAATCTCACGCGCATTATCAAAGAAGTGCAGCCCGATGAAATATATAACTTAGCTGCACAGTCGCACGTAGCCGTATCTTTTGAAGCGCCAGAGTATACGGCAGATGTAGATGCCTTAGGTACGTTGCGTATCCTTGAGGCTATTCGTTTCTTGGGTTTAGAGAATAAAACTCGTTTCTATCAAGCCTCGACTTCTGAATTATTTGGTTTAGTTCAAGAAACACCGCAAAAAGAGACTACTCCGTTCTATCCTCGCTCTCCCTATGGCGTAGCGAAAATGTATGCATACTGGATCACTATTAATTATCGAGAATCTTACGGTATATACGCTTGTAACGGCATTTTATTTAATCATGAATCAATGCGCAGAGGCGAAACCTTTGTCACTCGTAAAGTTACCCGTGGGCTGGCTAATATTGCTCTCGGCTTAGACAGTTGTTTACTTTTAGGGAATATGGATGCTTTACGCGACTGGGGTCACGCTAAAGATTATGTGCGAATGCAGTGGATGATGCTGCAGCAAGATAAGCCCGAAGATTTTGTTATTGCTACTGGTAAACAGATTTCTGTCCGTGAATTTGTGCGGTTGTCAGCACGGGAGCTTGGCGTGGAGCTGGATTTTAAAGGCGAAGGGGTTAACGAGATCGGTGTAGTGTCATCTATCGAGGGTGATCTAGCTCCGGCAATTTCAGTAGATGATGTTTTAATCCGCGTTGATCCCCGCTATTTCCGGCCTTCCGAAGTAGAGACCTTGTTAGGTGATCCCAGTAAAGCTAAGGAGCTTTTGGGCTGGGTGCCAGAAATTACTTTAGAGGAAATGTGTGCAGAAATGGTTGCGCATGATTTAGATCAAGCTAAACAAAAATCCTTACTTAAGCGCCATGGTTATCATGTGCCTGTCGCGCGGGAAAATTAAGCATGGCAACATGTATTTTTATAGCTGGTCATCGAGGTATGGTGGGTTCCGCAATCTTACGTCAGTTATCTAAGCAATCCGATGTAGCCTTATTACTAGCATCGCGCTCTGAGCTTGATCTAACTGATAGTGCAGCTGTAAATGCCTTCCTGCAATTCCACAAGCCTGATCAGGTATATTTGGCAGCAGCGAAGGTTGGTGGTATCCATGCAAACAACACCTACCCTGCAGAGTTTATTGCAAATAATTTGATGATACAGTCTAATGTTATTCACGCTGCTTACAGCGCTGGGGTTCGTAAATTATTGTTCTTAGGAAGTTCTTGTATCTATCCTCAGCTTGCAAGACAACCCATGAGCGAAGATTCTCTGCTTACTGGTTCACTTGAGCCTACTAATGAGCCTTATGCCATAGCTAAAATTTCTGGCATTAAGATGTGTGAATCTTATAATCGGCAATATGGTGTAGATTATCGCTGTGCAATGCCCACTAATTTATACGGCGAGAATGATAATTTCCATCCGCAAAATTCTCATGTTATTCCCGCTATGATGCGGCGAGTTCATGAGGCAAAGCTTGCCGGTGCGCAGAAGGTCGTAGTGTGGGGCACTGGTAAACCTATGCGCGAGTTTTTACATGTTGACGATATGGCATCAGCATGTATACATGTGATGAACTTGCCATATACTGAGTTTATTGCTGCGGTACCGAACCCTATGTGTTCGCATATTAATGTGGGTACGGGACGTGATATAACGATTGCAGAGTTGGCCAAGACGATGGGTAAGATTGTTGGTTTTCAGGGAGACATAGAATTCGATACGTCGAAGCCAGATGGTACACCACGTAAGTTAATGGATGTGAGCCGCCTTCGTTCATTGGGGTGGGAGTACTCTATAGAGCTAGAGCAGGGTCTTGGGATGACATATGAATGGCTTTTGGGGAATTTGGGTGGTTTGCGGGCTTGAAGGTTTTGGGCTGCCTGGTTAGGTTGGGAATGACGACAAGGTTATAAAAAAGTAGATTTGGAGAAATGCTCCCCTAATAAACATAAACCGAATGGACACATTATTTAATTACTAGCACCACAAAGAAAGAGCAAGCAATGAAAACATCAATATTTGAATCACTAAAAAAACTTCAGCTTACCTCAATTGAGACGCGTAATTTGATAAGTAATCGAACAAGAGACTCAGATGACTTGAAGGTTTGGAGGGACAGCGTGAGTGGGGTTGTCTATATCGATGATTTTTACACGGGAGAAAAAACCTATGTGGAAGGAACTTATAGAAAAGATGACAAAGTAAAATCGCAAGTTGGAAAGTCTGATTATGAGAGAACAGCGGATGCTCAACGTCGATTTGAGTCTAACCTAAAGTTTGTTGCTGGGAAAAGGGTAATGGATTTTGGTTGTGGTGGTGGTGATTTTTTGCGACTCGTGAAAAGTCATTGCGCCGAAGTGTGTGGTATAGAACTTCAAAAAGACTATATTGACGCTTTGGTTTCTGATGGTATTCGTTGTGAGAACAACTTAGATAAAATTCAGAACTCCTCAATAGATATTTGTGTTTCATTTCATGTCATAGAGCACCTTCCGAGCCCTTTAGAATCTCTGAAGTTACTAAAGGATAAAATTGTTCCTGGCGGGTTGATCGTGATAGAAGTTCCTCACGCCAAAGATTTTTTGCTGTCCACATTTAATAACGAAGATTTTAAAAACTTTACATTTTGGAGTCAGCATCTTGTTCTCCATACGCGTGAGTCTTTGCGCCGGATGCTAGACTATGCCGGCTTTAAAGAAATTCAAATAGAGGGTGTTCAGCGTTATCCGCTATCAAATCATTTGAATTGGTTGGCAAATGGTCAGGCTGGTGGGCATAAGTCCGCGCTTTCGTTAGTTGATTCACCAATGCTCACGCAAGCGTACACGGATTCACTAGCAAGAATGGATGCGACAGATACGCTCGTCGCTATTGCGAAAGTATCGTAAATGTAGAACTTCGAGGTATCACTATTAACGACAGAAAAGTGTGCCTTTAAAATCAATCTGTTATCTCATTTAAGAGGGAGTTAGATGAAAATTATAGTTCTGGGAGCCAACGGACTTATTGGCAGCACTATTTTTCGGGTGCTAAGTCAGGAGAGCGATTATGTTATTCATGGGACTGTGAGGCACGAAAGCCATCAATCAATCTTTCCATTAGCTATTGGCAAGAACATCATAACAAATGTTGATGTATTGGATGATTATGCTTTAACAGAGATACTTATTGAGTATAGGCCAAATGTAGTCATTAATTGCGCAGGAGTTACTAAGCATAGGCCTAATGCTGTTAGCCCGTTGGCAGTATTACCAATTAATAGTTTATTTCCGCATAGGCTTGTTAAATTGGCTAAATTGGCCGGATCAAGAGTTATTCATATTAGTACCGATTGTGTATTTTCTGGCAGTAAAGGAAATTATTCCGAAATCGACTCCCCTGATGCCGCAGAGCTCTATGGTATTTCAAAATCTTTAGGTGAGGTCGATTACAGCAATGCCGTGACCATAAGAACGTCTACTGTAGGCCATGAAAATGAATCGACCGTTGGCCTTCTTGAATGGTTCTTATCTCAAAAAACCACCTGTAAGGGGTTTAATAGGGCTATTTTCTCGGGTCTCCCGACGGTCACTCTAGCCAAAATTATTCGTGACTATATCCTTAAGGATGAGACTTTGACGGGGCTATACCATATAGCTGCAGAACCAATAGATAAATTATCATTATTAGAATTAATAGCGAAAATATATGATAAAAAGATAAAAATTATCGCTGATGACAGCTTGGTGATTGATCGTTCCCTCAGTGCGGAAAAGTTTGCGCAAGCAACCGGTTATACCTCGCCCTCATGGGATGTGTTGGTTCGTGAGATGCATGACGATTCTGAAGGAATATGTAATGTTTAAAGATAAAACTTTATTAATTCCTGTAAAAACTAATGATCTACAAAGCACCTGGATATTCCATCCATGCCGTTAGGGCAATATTGCAACTTAACTTTTGATGATTTTGGTTACTGATCACAAGTTGTTTTAATAATGGGTCGATTAGATAAATTTAAACTAACGGACTGTAGGGGTTATATTGAACGTCTTAGTGAATGGAATTGGAATTACACAATCAGGTGGGCTGGCTGTACTGGAGAAGCTTTTAAAAGAATGCCTAGAAGCCGATGTTGGGGATAAGTTCGTCTTTATTTTAACGAACAGTACATTAGTAAACTCGCTTGTCAGTCGATATCAAGCTTATGAGCGCTTCGAGTTTAGATTTCTAGAAACTAGGAACTACATGTATAGACTCTATTTTGAGAATGTAAAGTTTAAAGATATTGTTAGCGAAAGCGGCATTGATTTGATTTATAACTTCACCGGATCTGCGCAGCCATATTTGGACTGCGCCCAATTAGTGAAAATTCAAAATTTACTTTTTTATTCGAAAACGCTCAATAAAGCATATAAAGATAATTTTAAGTTTATTCTATTGGTTCGACAGGTTTTATTGAAAAGTCTTTTTTTTCGGTTTATGTTGCGAAAGACAAAGTACATGGAGATACAGTCAAAACATGTTGAAGGCTATCTATCTGATTTTATTAACCTTGCTAATAAAAAGATATTTATTAAGAGCGATTTCGATGTAGCTGATTTCTCGATTAAAGCGCCTAAGCGTTATGATTTTTCTAAGAAAATTATGTTGTTATATATAGTCGGACCACATTTCGAAACCATGCATAAAAACTTCTCAGATTTCACCAGGGGAATGGTTGAACTCATTAAATTGGGTGTCGATTTCGAGCTGGGGATAACTTTGACAAAAGATCAGTTAGCAAAATCAAGCCTATGGGATAAATCATTAGACTCGAGAACTAATTTTTATGGCTATTTAAATGATCCTCAAGATATTGAGAGTTTATTTTGTGACAATGTGATATTGGTTTCTACATCCATCATAGAAACACTCGGATTGCATGTTCTAGAAGCCATAAGGAACGGAGTAGTAGTAATAACACCTAACGAAAACTATGCTCAAGAGGTGTACGGAAAAAAAGGTTATAGCTATCGATTATTTGATATGAATTCCTTATCGCACACAGTTACGGATGTTATTAATGATAAACGCATTATTACAGATAAAATTTTGAGTCAACAAAAATATATAAGAGAAAATGAAATGAGTAAATTCGATAGTATAGTAGGTGTATTTAGGAAGGTGCTAAATGTTTAAAGATAAGATTCTTTTAATAACAGGCGGCACTGGGTCGTTTGGCAATGCAATTTTGAGAAGATTCTTGACTACTGATGTTAGAGAGATTCGAGTATTTTCCAGAGATGAATTAAAACAAGATGACATGAGGAAATTTTATAATAATAACAAGTTAAAATTTTATATAGGAGATGTAAGAGATATTAATTCAATTGACGATGCTATGAACGGCGTTGATTTTATTTTCCATGCTGCCGCCTTAAAGCAAGTTCCTTCTTGTGAGTTCTATCCAATGCAAGCGGTCAAAACTAATGTAATTGGTACTGAAAATCTCTTGAATTCTGCGATAAAAGCGGGAGTGAAAAAGGTGATTGTTTTAAGTACCGATAAAGCAGTTTATCCGATTAATGCAATGGGTGTTAGCAAGGCCATGATGGAGCGGGTGGTTGTAGCTAAAGGCCGAACTGAGACAGGAACTATGGTTGCATGCACTCGGTATGGAAATGTTATGGCTAGCCGTGGATCGGTTATTCCGCTATTTATCAATCAAATAAGAAATGGTAATCCAATTACTATTACCGACCCGGAAATGACAAGATTTATGATGAGTCTTGACCAGGCGGTTGACCTAGTGTTATTTGCTTTTGAAAATGGAGAAAGTGGAGATATTTTTGTCCAGAAAGCGCCTGCTGCAACAATTCAAATTCTCGCTAAATCTGTAGCTAAAATTCTAGGTAAGCCCGGTCATGAAATCAAGACGATTGGCACAAGGCATGGTGAAAAGCTCTATGAGACCCTGCTGACCAAGGAGGAGATGGTTAAGGCTATTGACCTAGGAGAATATTTTAGAATTCCAGCGGACAATAGAGATCTCAATTATAATAAGTTTTTCGAAGAGGGCGAAGAAATAATAACTCAAGCAGGAGAATATCATTCTCACAACACGCATAGATTAAACGAAGATGAGTTGACACATTTGCTTTTGGGGCTTAGAGAAATTCAACATGATCTAGAGGAATTTACAGCCAATGAATAAAATTAAAGTAATGACAATAGTAGGGACTAGGCCAGAGATAATTAAGCTCAGTGAGGTAATGAAAGAGTTGGATCGGTATGTTGATCATGTGATTGTTCATACGGGTCAAAATTATGACTATGAACTTAACGAAGTGTTTTTTAAAGATCTAAATATTCGAAGGCCAGACTTGTTTTTAGACGCCGTAAAAGGCACACCATCAGAAACTATTGGCGATATCATCGCTAAGGCAGATAGGGCGTTTGAAGAGATTAAACCTGATGCGCTGTTAATATACGGCGATACGAATAGTTGTTTGAGTGTTATTCCTGCAAAAAAGCGGAAAATTCCAATCTTTCATATGGAAGCGGGGAATCGATGTTTTGATCAAAGAGTACCAGAGGAGATCAATAGAAAAATAGTGGACCATTTAAGCGACATTAATCTGCCACTGTCTGAGCAGGCTAGAGATTACTTAATCGCGGAAGGAATAAAGCCCGAAACAGTCATTAAAACGGGCTCACCGATGACAGAAGTATTAAATGCTAATATGGCAAAAATTAAGGCGAGTGATATCTTAGATAGAGAACGTCTCCAGCCACAAAATTATATAGTCATGAGTATTCATCGCGAAGAGAATGTTGATTCACCCACCAACTTCTCTGATTTGTTGGAAGCAATCGATGCATTGACAAGTAGATATGCAATGCCCATAGTTATCTCTACTCATCCGAGAACTAAGAAGAAACTGGATGATATGAAATACCAGAGTAAAAGTCCTTTAATTAGATTCTCTAAACCTTACGGTTTCCACGACTACAATAAGCTTCAGATTAACGCGTTTTGTGTTATTTCAGATAGCGGAACTATTGCTGAAGAAGCCTCGATTCTTAATTTGCCGGCGGTAACAATACGTCAGGCGCATGAAAGGCCTGAAGGAATGGATGAAACTACAGTCATAATGTCAGGTTTAAATAAGTGCAGAGTGCTTGAGTCTGTTGAAATTGCTGTCAGTCACCACGCTGAGGCCAAGAGAACGATCAAGCCAGTGAAAGATTACGAGGCAGACAATGTTTCGAAAAAGGTACTCCGTATTATTATTTCCTATATTGATTACGTAAATCGAACAGTTTGGCATAAGGAATAGAGCAGTTGAAAAAGAAGGTTCTGGCTCCCGGTTCTACTGAATTTATTGACTATCAGTTGCTGAGTAGGACATCTTGAGCTTGTCAAGGTTGTAGAGTATTCGATTTAAAGGGATATTAGAGGATTCCATGATGTCACGAATAAAACACCCATTAGAAAAAATGATTTACTGAACTTGCTCAAAGCTATATGAAGAAAGATACGCAGATATGTTCGATCGATGGAAAAAAGCTGGTTAAATTTTTGTCAGATACTAAATTCTCTAGGTTATTAAGTTCCTTCATATGATCAGCTGATGTCTGGAATAGTAAATTTAATTTAACGCAAAACGGTTGTTATATGACCTAATAAGGTGTTGCTAAAACAAACACAAATCGATGGGCATATCGCTAACTTATTTAAATCTTATATTTAAGCTGGCGATATTATGGGTATTCTGTATTTTGCAAACACAGTTACCGTCAAGGAAATTCGATCGTATGGTTTGTATCCAATCAAGGTGTGCAAGGTGAGAATAATTGTTTCCGAACATCTGTTGTATAACTGTGTATATCAGATGCGTAACACCCTATAAATGTTATCGGTAAAAGTGCCATGAATATATTGTTTTTATTTGCCCAATATCCCGAAAATAAAAATGGAAGTAATTTACATAAGGATTTGCCTGATGAGTTTTGTCGTCAAGGCGCCAATGTATTTGTTGCCACGATTAGGGAGCGGCGAATAGGTTTAAAAACATCAGTTTCTGAGGAGAGCGGCAGGCATGTGTTAAGAGTTCGAACTGGAAATATGTTCAACGATACATCAAAATTCGAAAAAGCATTTGTGATGTTATCGATGAGCAGAACTATTTTTTCCCAGATTAAAAAGCATTGGGGTGATGTCAAGATTGATTTGATTGTTGGAAGCACACCATATACGGCAAACGAGAAACTAATCAGGGGGCTTAAGGCGTATTTTGAATGCCCAGCATTCTTGATTCTGTGGGATCTTTTCCCGCAAAATGCAAGAGATTTAGGTCTGATAAAGAATCGATTATTGTTTAAATTTCTTAAGAATAGAGAAATTAGGAGTCTTCATCAGTTTGATCATATAGGCTGTATGTCTGATGGAAATTTGCGCTATGTAACCGAAAATTATCCCTCTATTGATCAAAAAAATTTGTCGATATTCCCTTTATGGGGGACTCAAAATCAAGTCAAAAAACAGAGTTCAACTAGTAGGGTCGAATTAGGGTTTCATGACGACGATTTCGTTTGTGTGTTCGGTGGAAATATGGGGATGCCACAAAATTTATCAAACGTAATGCACTTGGCGAATGAGGTCAAAGAAATATCCAAAATTAAATTTTTGCTTATAGGTGATGGCGTCGAAGCTAGTAAAATCAAAAGCTTAGCTCTGGAGTTACAATTATCAAATGTAGTATTTTTAACGCATTTAGAACGGTCTGTATATGAAACTATTATGCTGTCATGTAATGTTGGTCTTGTGAGTCTGAGTCCGAAGTTTACAGTGCCAAATTTCCCTTCCAAAACTATGGATTATTTAAAGTATAATCTGCCGATATTGGCTTCTATTGATGACACTGCGTTATTGGATTATGGGTATTTTATTGAGGAAAAAGTAAAAGTTGGTTTATGTAGTCATGCTGATGATATGGACGCATATAAGAAAAATCTACTCGCGCTTTATCAAGATAAAAAGCTTTACGGTCTATTGGCGAGCAACTGCAAGAACGCCTATGAAGAGCATTTTAATATAAAAGTAAATTATGAGATTATTGCTGGCTGCTTACGATAGTTTCGTCAATAGCAACATTAGTTAGTAGGACGTTCTAAGACGATTTTATTATATAAGATACAATGGAAATTATTATGTTTGTTTTATATGACGAGATTTTACAAGATTTAACTTTACAGGCTGATTTAAGTGCTAGGTCGAGACAGACTGTAAATATACATGCTTCTTATCAGGAACCATGCCAGCGTTTATTGAATGCTATCAATATAGGTAGTTACATACCCCCCCACCGACATTCTTTGGATCCCAAAAAAGAACTGTTAGTAGCAATAAGGGGAAAGTTTGCGGTAATTGAATTCTCGGGGGATGGACTTTTTTCCGGCTCGACTATCTTTGGGTCTGAAAAATATTGTGTTTCTAGTAAGTCATCATATGGAGTCGAAATCCCAGTTAATAGTTGGCATACTGTTATAGCTCTCGAGCCGGAATCTGTCCTTTTAGAGGTTAAGGAAGGGCCATTTGATGTAAATAGCACAAAAGAAATAGCGCCCTGGGCTCCTGATATCGGAGCTGTTGGTGTTGATCATTATGTTAGAACTCTTTACGAATACTGTGATAGTCCTCTTTGCGAATAACCAAACTAACGGAGTCGTTTGATTATTAAAGATAGGGGTTGGTTTATGGCAAATACTGGGAACCTTTTTGATGGCTATACACGCGTTAGCTAAAGACATTATATCGTTTAGCCAGAGCATCTTTGGTGCCGATTTTATTCCGCTTCATCGTCCTGTATTTGAAGGTAATGAAAAGAAATATTTACTTGATTGTATAGATTCCAATTTTGTATCTTCGGTTGGCGAGAAGGTTGTAGAGTTTGAGGGTAAAGTTTCCGCATTTACAGGAGCTAAATATACGGTTGCGATGGTTAACGGAACAGCAGCTTTACATGTTGCTATCCAATTAGTGGGAGTAGAGGCTGGTGATGAAGTGATTTCTCAGGCTCTGACATTCATAGCGACCTGCAATGCTATCAGCTATACCGGTGCGTTCCCTGTATTTATAGATGTCGATCGTGACACTATGGGAATGAGTCCATCAGCCCTGAAAGCTTTTCTCGGAACTAATGCAGAAAAGAGGAATGGGAGGGTCTTTAATAAAATAACGGGCAGACGTATAGGCGGGTGCATTCCTATGCACACTTTTGGGTTTCCCTGCCGGGTGGAAGAGATTGCTTCTATCTGCAGTGATTGGGGTATTCCTCTGATTGAGGATGCAGCAGAATCCCTTGGTAGTTATGTGGGAAATCGCCATACTGGGACCATAGGATCGGTGGGGATACTAAGCTTCAATGGTAATAAGGTCATTACTACAGGTGGTGGTGGTATGCTAATTACTGATGATCGGAATCTGGCAATACGTGCGAAATATATTACGACCACAGCAAAGGTTGCTCATCCATATGAGTTCGTTCATGATGAAATAGGATATAACTATCGTATGCCTAATCTGAACGCAGCGTTAGGGTGCGCGCAAATGGAACGTTTAGAAGAGTTCTTGGCTATAAAAACTAAATTAGCTCATCAATGGGCTACCTTTATTGACGAAACGGATGTTGATTTTGTTAAGGCTATTGGTGGAAACCAAGCCAATCACTGGCTCAATGCAATTGTTTTAGACTCTCTAGAAGATCGCAATGAATTTTTAGAATATACCAACAGTAATGGGGTTATGACTCGTCCAATTTGGAAGTTGATGTCTGAGCTTGATATGTTTAAAAATTGTCAAAACGACGGCCTTATAAACTCTATTTGGCTCCAAGATAGGGTGGTGAATATTCCTTCGAGCGTACCAGATGGTGCGATGTCCAAATTTGGTAAAAGAGAAAGCTGATGGATATACTGCGCTTAATTGGAAGAAATAAACCATTATTTGAAAGTGATGTTCTTTCTCGCCATGTGGAAATGAGTGAATTAGTATCCAGAAATCGATTTTTAGTGATCGGTGGTGCGGGGTCTATTGGGCAAGCTGTAACACGAGAAATATTCAAACGAAATCCGATGGTACTTCATGTTGTGGATATCAGTGAAAATAATATGGTAGAGCTAGTGCGAGATATTCGCAGCACTCTAGGTTATATTGAAGGTGACTTTCGAACATTTGCGATTGATTGCGGGAGTCTTGAGTTCGAGGCCCTTATGAATGCCTCCGAAGGTTATGATTATGTTCTTAATCTGTCAGCGTTAAAACATGTCCGTAGTGAAAAAGATCCTTTTACGTTGATGCGTCTTATTGATGTCAATATTCTTAATACCATCAAGACGATTCAAATGGCTAAGGCTCATGGGGCTAAGAAGTATTTTTGTGTATCGACCGATAAAGCCGCCAACCCAGTTAATATGATGGGTGCGAGTAAGCGCATCATGGAAATGTTTCTGATGCGTGAAAGTGAATCCATGGAAATTTCGACTGCTAGATTTGCTAACGTCGCGTTTTCGGATGGTTCACTTTTACATGGGTTTAACCAACGTTTTGCTAAACGGCAGCCTATTTCAGCCCCAAATGATGTTAGACGTTATTTTATAACTCCCCAAGAATCTGGAGAACTATGTTTAATGTCATGCCTCCTCGGTGAGAACCGAGATATCTTTTTCCCAAAGTTAAGTGAACAGCTTCATTTGACTACTTTTTCTGACATTGCTGAGCGCTACATAGAGAACCTTGGGTACGAACCTTATCATTGCTCTACTGAGGAGGAAGCAAGAGACCGATCTGATGAATTGATCGCATCTAAGCGCTGGCCGTGTTATTTCTTCAAATCAGATACCTCAGGTGAAAAAGGTTTTGAAGAGTTTTTTACAGACAATGAAATTCTTGACATGGATCGATTTAGGAATTTAGGGGTGATTAAAAATGAAGCTAACTTCCGTTCGGTTATGTTGGATAATTTCTTAGAAGTGATTTATGAACTTCGCGCTCAAACAGTTTGGGAAAAGCCACCAATAGTTGATCTATTTAATAAGATGATCCCTGACTTCGATCACAAAGAGACAGGTAAATACTTGGATGGGAGAATGTAGATGCAGAGGTTATTTGATTTAGTTATTTCAGGATTAACAATTCTTGTACTGAGTCCATTGTTATTGCCTATTATTCTGTTATTGCGAATTACAGGGGAGGGAGAGGTGTTCTTTTCTCAAGACCGCATGGGAAAAGGTGGCTCTTTATTTTCTTTGCACAAGTTCGCAACTATGTTGAAAGACAGCCCTAATATTGGTTCTGGGACTTTAACGGTCCAAAATGACCCTAGAATACTGCCATTAGGAAATTTTTTAAGAAAAACTAAAATTAACGAATTACCACAACTCTTTAATGTTTTTAAAGGGGATATGAGTATTGTTGGCCCGAGGCCACAGAGCTCAAGAAATTTCTCAGCTTTTTCTGAAGATGTGCAGAAAAATATTATGCTTGTTTCCCCCGGTTTAACGGGCTTGGGATCCATTTTTTTTAGTGATGAGGAAGCAATGCTGACATCATCTGTTAATAATGATGAATTTTATGACTCAGTGATTATGCCGTATAAGGGACAGTTAGAAACTTGGTATGTGAACCACACGACTATTCTCATCGACCTAAAAATTGTCTATGTAACAGCACTTAAGATAATTTTTCCTAAGCTAAGGCTAAATCTTTCGAAGTTTTTCGATGGGATGCCAAATCCTCCAAAAGAATTGCAGAAGTTTCAGGTAAGTTGAGGTGACGCGTCTATTAGATTTTTTATTAGCACTTGTGGCAATTCTTATCTTATTACCTTTTATGGCCCCATTACTGGTTCTGCTCAGAGTCACTGGGGATGGAGAGGTTTTTTATTATCAAAAAAGAAAGGGAAAACATGGGGAAGACTTTTTCCTTATAAAGCTTTCTACCATGAACAAAGACAGTGTTAATAGTGGAATGGGCTCGATTACGGTGAGAGATGATCCGAGAATTAAGTTTATGGGACATACGCTGAGACGGTGGAAGCTAAACGAGTTACCTCAGGTGGTAAATATATTATTGGGAGATCTTTCGGTGGTGGGTCCTAGGCCTCTGATTGAGGGGACAACTGGTTATAATGCCTACTCCGATGACCTTAAGTCTAAGATCTTTAGTAATCGTCCAGGCCTTACAGGTATTGGTTCGATAGTCTTTAGGGACGAAGAGGCTATTTTATCGAGCGTAGATAATCCTCACGATTTTTATGTTCAAGAACTTGCACCATATAAAGCTGATCTTGAACTGTGGTACTTTGAGAATAAATCGCTAAAAGTAGATGTTGGAATTATTATCTGCACAGCTATCTCAATTATGTTGCCTAAAAGTCGAACACATGAAAACATTTTCTCTGGAATTCCTAAAGTTCCTGAAAAGTTGAAAGAATATATGGTTAAGGAGCCCAGTCTATGATTACGGTAGTTTTTTCTGATCTTCATGGTAATCTCCCTGCGCTTACTAAGCTAAGAGACTTACATCCTGAGTGTAATCATTGGTTAAGTTTAGGTGACAATGTAAATTATGGACCATGGAGTGACGAGTGCGTTCAATTTATAGAGGAAGAACTCGATTGCCACTGCTTGCTTGGAAATCATGAGGAATACTTTTTGTCTGGCGTCTATCCTGGGCAGAATATTGTTGCTAGAGCATTCTTTGAATTCTGTTACGAGCGGTTTTCGCAGCAACATATCATTGAGGAGTATTTGAATTCTATAGATATTGGGTCTTATCACTGTACGCATACTGTGGGAGATAAGTATATTTTTCACGATACAGATGTCGTTATTGATAAAAACTATTTAATAGGGCATTCCCATCAGCAGTATGCAGTTTCTCGGGGAGCGTATTCTCTGATTAATCCCGGTAGCTTAGGGCAAGACCGAAAATATATAAATCGAGCAAACTATGGAGTGTATAACCATGAAACTGATTCGTTCGAATTAAGGAACTTTACATATGATATCGATATTGTTGTATCAGAAATGAAAACTCAAAAATATCCACAAATATGTCTAGATTACTACCAAAATAAGGAGCGCATTGTTTGAACATATTAGTCACTGGAGTAGGTTCCACACTCGGCTATGGCATTCTCGAAACCATTAAACAGTCTGGGCTTAACTGCCAGGTTTCGGGAACTGATTATTTAGATACCGCTGTTGGACTTTATCAAGTTGATTACCCCTATATCCTTCCAGACATCTACCAAGATCCACAGAAGGAAAAGGTTTGGTTGAACGCCGTACAAAAAATAATTTCTGAAAGAAAAATAAAATATGTTTTAGTGGGTTTAGATTTCGAGGTGCCATTGTTCGCCAAACACAAAGCTTGTCTCGAAAATAAAACTGATTGTAAGGTGATTGTGAGCTCTGCTGAGGTTGTTGGCATTTGTTATGACAAATGGCTCACTTATTGTTTTCTAAGAGACTCAGGGTTTGATGCCCCCCGCTCGTGCCTGCCCGATGGGCTGGATGAATTTGTTAAAAGAACGCCATTACCTTGGATCGTGAAGCCCCGTGTAGGTTCCACCTCTAAAGGTCTGTTTAGAATAAATAATATTGAGACCTTGAATCATGCATTAGAGAATTGTGATAATCCAATTATTCAGGAAGAAGTTGGCGATGTAGAAGGAGAGTTCACATGTGGCGTAGTCGTAGCAAGTGGTAGGATTTTGAGTTCGATACCGCTTCGTCGTAAGCTGAAAAATGGTAATACGTCTGTTGCATACTTCAATGAATCGGATGAAGTTGACAGATATATTCGGCAAGTAGCCGAGAAGCTTGGGCCCGATGGCCCTATTAACATTCAGTTACGTCTAACTACTAATGGACCAATGGTTTTTGAAATTAACCCAAGATTTTCTGGAACAACGCCAGTCAGATCGAGTTTTGGGGTAAATGAGGTTTCTATTCTTATTGAATATCTGGAGACCGGCATGCTTTCTGACAAACCACTTCCGAAAGAAGGAATGGTTATTCGCTACACGGTTGATCAATTTGTATCTAATAATGATTTAAAAAGATTGAATGTATTATGAAAATATTAGTGACGGGAGGGTCTGGATATTTAGGGACTTCCCTGAAGCAAGAATTAAGAAATCGGGGGAGCAGAGTTTTCTCATTGTCGCGCTCCTCTGGTCCGCATAATGACGACCTAGCTTGCGATTTGACCGACATGTCGGAAATTGATGATATCTGTAAGAAGCTTAGCGGAGAAAAGATTGAGGTTGCAGTGCATTTGGCGTCAAAATTAATGAATGAGACGTTAAGTCAGTCCGACATTTTTGACCATAACTTAGAAATATCGCAAGGTTTTGTAAGGCTGGCGGGATTGCTGATGCCATCTAAAGTTATTAATGCCTCGTCTACAGCGGTTTATCCTGAGATAAGTGGTACTTTTGACGAGGAGTCTTTAATAAAGCCTTCGGTTAACTCCGATGCTCTTTATGGGCTTTCTAAGTTTGTTGCGGAAAATTTGATGGACGCTAGTCTCCATTCAACAAGCACTCAATGCATACATCTCAGGATAGGACAAGTTTATGGCGATCAAATGCCTGAAGATAGAATAATACCGGTTTTAAGAAAAGAACTTCAGCTAGATTCTAGAATGACCTTATTTGGCTCTGGTGAGAGAATTATTCCATTTGTAAATATTTCATTTGTCATAGACGTCATAGTAAAGTTCATTGAAAATGAGACCAAATCCGGTATTTACAATGTGGTAAGTGAAAATTCGAGCCTCATTGATATTGCACATCGTGTAGCTCATGAGGAGGGTGTGGCAGAGCCCCTTATTGTACTTGTTCCCGAGGGCAAAACTTCTAAATTTCGAGTGACAGCAGAAAAACTAAATCAGTTTTTACAAAGTGTTAATTGAAGATAAAAGGGTAGCGCTAATGAAATTGAATTGGATAATTTTAATTACACTATAAAGTTTCGTAAGTAATTCATTGCAGTGGAATCCGTCACCCTACCCCCTCTGAGCATTATCCTTTCAAGCGGCTCACCTTGTTCTAATAGATCTAGTGCTGCCCCCACTCTAAATGAATGACCGCTGAGCGGTTGTTCGTCGGAATCCATTTTCAAGTCCTTTTGCAGTCCTTTTAATAGGGTGCTTATACTTGCTGGGAATAGTAGAGAAACACTCAAACCCCTATAAAACGAGGGTTTAAAGAAAATAAAATGTCACAAACTCCGTCAAACTAGTGTATACCCGGGGTCATATAACAAAGATATAATAAAGATATAACAAAGATATAAAAAACTATGACTCCGGACCCAACTCAGACCGACTAAAGCTGTTCCGGCGTGATGCGCTTCTCTTAAGGCAACCAAATGATTCAAATCAAGTACTTTATTTGGCGCTTGCATTGTGAAATAATCATGCCCGGACTAACCCTTACTTATGATGATGAAATGATAAAAGATAAAAGATAAAGCATATTATACCAATCTGATACTTAAACGTTTTAAAGAACAAGAAGAGCAGTTAAAAGAATGCTGGAATAATTGCGATCCAACTATTACAAAGTATTTTTATATAGATGACCTTCTTCCCACAAAGGATGCTGAAGAAATTTATAATGAGTATTTAAAGAAGACTGACAAATGGGTTGTTAGCAAGACTCTTTTTGAAAGAAAGAGTACCCTTAAAGAGATAGATATTTTAGGTAGTGTTATACCCTCCATAACAGACTCCTTTCATTCTGAAGAAGTGGTTAATGTTATATCAAATATCACTGGCATAAATGAATTAGAGCCAGACCCCAGTCTTTACGCGGGTGGAATGTCGCGGATGACTAAAGGTGATTTCCTTAGTCCACACATAGACAATAGCCATGATCAACCAAAATTAAGATATAGAAGATTGAACTTACTCTACTATGTCAGCCCAGATTGGGTATCTGAAAATGGAGGCAACCTAGAGCTCTGGGATAAAAAAGTAACAACCCCTTTTGAGACAGTAAGCGCTTTTAATAGATTAGTCGTAATGAGAACAAATGACAGTTCTTATCATTCTGTAAATAAAGTCAAAGTTGATCAACAGCGATGTTGTGTAAGTAACTATTATTTTTCTGAGAATTCAGAAAAAGGCTATGATTATCATCATGTAACTTCTGCTGGTGCATGGCCAGGACAACATTTTTTGAGAGCTTTAGGGAGTGTACATACAGCTGCTAGGACTTTCATATCTATTGTTACAGGCAAAACTAGGAAAGGAATAGTCAGATATTAATTATGAACAATCAGTTACAAGAATATTCAGAAGAGGGAAGGACAGAATAAAAAGAATGAGTAAGGGAATATTTCCTTCTATCGATATGCAAGGTGAAAAAACACGTAAGAAGGCGATGCTAGATTAAAAAAGTAACAAAACGAAGCCACTGTCTTTGGCGTGCGATAAATAGGTTTATCGATAACCAAGCTTCCTTAATTCCTTAAGACTACCTAACGAAATTCCAGACCCGCTCGTGACCATAGTAGGTCATGAATTTCAGAACGAACTCGATACCGCCAATCATTGCAGCCGTTTTAAGCTCCCCCGTCACCACGTAGGCTATCGCAGCGGTTGTTAGCGTTGCCGTGATGCGCCAGGTGAGCGCTTTAGCTAGGCTGCGCGTCCGGGAGCTTTGGTCTTTTAACGTGTTAATGAATGACATGATCTATCCTTATACATCGTTTGGCGGTTGTAGGGTATGTCTATTCATCCTGCGCGCGTGTCGCAATCAGCTCGACAAGCACCTTTGCAGATTCTGCGACTGTCTGGCCTTCCGTTTCAAGGGTCAGGCTGGGGTTTCTCGGTGGCTGGTACTCGCTATCAATGCCGGTGAAGTTGGGTAGTTTTCCACTTCGTGCCTTTTTATACAGGCCCTTAGGGTCGCGCTGTTCTGCGATCGCCAGGGGCGTGTCAACAAAGACTTCAAGAAAATCGTCAGGCTCAAATAAGCTCTTTGCCATATCGCGCTCGTCGCGAAAGGGCGAAATAAACGCCGTGAGTACGATAACGCCTGCGTCCACCATCAGCTTAGCCACCTCGGCTATTCTTCTAATATTTTCTATCCTGTCTGCCACTGTAAACCCTAGGTCTTTTGAAAGGCCGTGTCGTACGTTGTCGCCATCTAAGATGTAAGTTCGAAAACCCTGCTCATGGAGCAGTTGCTCTGCGGCGCTGGCGATGGTTGATTTTCCCGAGCCTGACAGCCCGGTTAGCCATGCTACTCGCCCTCTATGACCTGATAGTCTTTCTCGTGCGGCACGGTCTACCGAAAGCGCTTGCCGATGCACGTTGGATGCGCGGCGCAGGGCAAAACGAATCATCCCTGCGGCAACCGTTGCATTGCTATAGCGGTCGATCAAAACAAAGGCGCCTAAACCGGGGCAGTCTTTATAAGCTTCAAAGGGAATGTCAGCGTCTAAGGTAATTTGGACATTGGCGATTTCGTTGAGTGATAGGTCTCGACCCGGTGACTGCTCGAACGTATTAATGTCATATTTAAACTTGATGTCAGTCAAACTGGCATTCGCCTGGCTGGTGCCTAGCTGTAAAATGTATCGCCGGCCGATGTAACCTGGCTCGTTGTCCATCCAGACCAGTTCTGCCTCAAATTGATCTGACACTTCGCAGGGGGCGTCTGCTGAGACGATCAAGTCTCCGCGAGAAAGATCAATCTCCCGATCAAGTGTTAAGGTCACCGCCTGGTCGGTAACGGCGCGATCAAGGTCTTGAGTTGAGAGTACGACCCGGTCAACCGTTGCCATTTGACCCGAGGGTAGTGCTCGAATTGCATCACCTGGGCTAATACTGCCGGCGACAACGGTGCCTGAAAAGCCCCGAAAGTCTGCGTTTGGTCGGTTAACCCATTGCACCGGGAACCGGAACGGATGCTGGTTCAGTCTCTCTCTGATGTCTACGGTTTCCAAAAAACCTAGTAGCGTGGGTCCTTGATACCAATCCATGCGGCCGGACCGCTCGATAACGTTGTCCCCTTTGAGCGCGGACAGCGGAATAGGGGTGACTGATTTAAACGCTAAATGCTTACGCAACTTCTGAAACTCGGCGCAGATCGTATTGAACCGTTCTTCAGAAAAGCCTACTAAGTCCATTTTGTTGACCGCTAACACCACATGCTCTATGCCCAGCAGTGAGGCAATAAAGGAGTGTCGCCTGGTTTGAGTGAGCACACCTTGGCTTGCATCAATTAAAATAACGGCAACATCGGCTGTCGAGGCTCCGGTCACCATGTTGCGGGTATATTGTTCATGTCCTGGGGTGTCGGCAACGATGAACTTGCGGCAATCGGTATTGAAGAATCGATAGGCAACGTCAATAGTAATACCTTGCTCTCGCTCTGCCGCTAAGCCATCCACTAAGAGTGCGAAATCAATGTCACCGCCTTGGGTGCCCATTTTCTTAGAGTCGTTTTGGAGGGAGGTAACCTGATCTTCAAAGATCAACTGTGCTTCATACAGCATTCGCCCTATTAGGGTGCTTTTACCATCATCCACTGACCCGCAGGTGATAAAACGCAGCAGGTCGAGTTGAGCCTGGGTGTCAACATAGGCATCCACGCGGGCTTGAATATCGGTCTGATTGCTAGAGCTAGTTTGATGTGCCATTAGAAATAGCCCTCTTGTTTTTTCTTTTCCATCGAGGCGCTGCTATCGGAATCGATGGCCCTGCCTTGCCGCTCGCTAGTGCGACTCTGCAGCAGCTCAAGCATGATTTGAGATAAATCTGTGGCCGATGATTCCACTGCACCCGTCAAGGGATAGCATCCCAGGGTTCTAAAGCGCACCCTCTTAAGCTTTATCGATTCTCCTGGAAGTAATTTCATTCTGTCATCATCCACCATAATGAGCATGCCGTTGCGCTCCACTACTGGCCGCTCGGCTGCAAAGTAAAGTGGCACGATGGGGATGTTCTCCCGATAGATGTACTGCCAGATATCCAGTTCGGTCCAGTTTGATAGGGGAAATAC